>Ga0185299_10000313_pt1 | contig 143693 bp, 115 predicted proteins | sample PaiPotPPA55metaG_FD_128002 | JGI IMG/M metagenome (GOLD analysis project Ga0185299, IMG submission 128002) | Iron sulfur acid spring bacterial and archeal communities from Banff, Canada, to study Microbial Dark Matter (Phase II) - Paint Pots PPA... ...
GGGCTAAGCCGTCGTTTTCTTGCCGGTTCTAATGCGGCGGCCGACAACTACCGAATCGGAAACGCACGTAGTTCTTTTCATGGCGGACTTTCTCGGACGCGGGTTCAACTCCCGCCGCCTCCACCATATCCCGCTCTCGACGACCCTTTCGGTAAGCTCCTACGGAATTCGGAAATCCACGTGGCGTTCGCGATTGATCTGCTGGCTATAACGGATATCGACACTCGCTAGCGGAGCTTGCATCTCCTGCCCCTCACGCGTTATCCAGCGGATCTGGTCGCCCTCGACTTTGTATGCGGTGGCGGCCTGGATGGTGTGATCGTTGAAGGCGATCAAGTAGAACCCCTGGTTGCCACTAGACGGCTGCGACTGCATTTGAGGCTGCGGCGGGGGTCCATTCTGATCTTGTGGCGAATACTGAGGCTGTTGTGACGGCCCTGGCTGCCCCTGACCCTGGGGCGGATACGGGTATCCGTAGTTCTGTTGGCTAGTCACTGGTGGTGTGGAATACGCGCCGCCAGAATCGTAGCTGTCATAATACGGATCGTACCCAGAGTACGGATATCCCGAATAATAATACGGATAATAGGGATACCCCCATCCGCCCAAGCCAAAGTAGAAGCCCGGACCCCAATAACGACCCCCATAGAAGTAGCCCCGGCCTCCGTAATATCCGCCTCGAAAGCCTCCGCCATAGGATCCGCCTCGAAAGCCTCCGCCGTAAGATCCGCCTCGGAAGCCACCGCCATAACTTCCGCCTCGGTAGCTACCGCCGCCGGAGAATCCGCCCCGGGCCCCTCCACCAGTTGCGTGCCCGCCTCCTCCACCACCACCATGACCACCGCCGCGTTGAGCATAGGCCGGAGCAAGCAGAATCGGCGAAAGGAGAGCGATGAAAAGTGCTGGTTTCTGGAGTCGCATCGCTCTGCTAGATGCAAGACTCGTGCCATTCGCAAGTGATTGTTGACAGGGAAGATCGCAGCATCGGAGACGGCTGAAAACCACCAGCTTGGTTGATTGCAGCAACCAGGGCAGCGCTGGTGCCTCCCAACGCGGTTTCCAATCGAGTAAACTTAGCTGCATCATGGACAGCATCTCAACCCGAAGACTCTTTGTTAAGCAGGCATCCTGGCTAGTCGCCGGTGCGCCGGCGGTCTCGTTCCTCAGAGTCGCCAGGGCCGCCGACACCGGCAGTGCGGTCGTCGAAACGTCGGCCGGTAAAGTCCGCGGGACCGTGGTCGATGGCGTCAAAATCTTCAAAGGCATTCCTTACGGCGCAACGACCGCCGGCAAGAATCGTTTCATGCCGCCGGCGAAGCCTGCTCCCTGGACAGGCGTGCGAGACGCGCTTTCTTACGGCCCCAGCGCTCCACAAACCAGCGCGACCGGAAGACCTCCGGCGGGATCTACCGAAGAGAGCGAAGACTGCCTGGTGCTGAACGTGTTTACCCCCGATTTGACCGGCGGCAAGAATCGGCCGGTGATGGTGTGGTTGCACGGCGGCGGTTTTGCGACAGGTTCAGGCTCCGGGCCCATCATCGAGGGCGCCAACCTGGCGCGTACTGGCGACGTCGTAGTGGTCAGCATCAATCACCGCCTGAACGTGTTCGGCTTTACCTATTTGGGCGAACAGGCAGGCTCGGATTTCGCGCTCTCGGGCGGCGCGGGGATCTTGGACATAGTCGCGGCGCTCGAGTGGGTGCGCGATAACATCGGACACTTCGGGGGCGATCCGAACCTGGTCACGATCTTCGGACAATCGGGCGGCGGGCGCAAGGTGGCAACATTGATGTCGATGCCCGGAGCCAAGGGGCTGTACCATCGCGCCATCATCGAGAGCGGCGCAATACTAAAGCTAACCACTCCTGAAGACGCGATCCACACCACCGAACTGCTGCTCAGCGAATTAGGGCTGAAGGCCGGCCAGGCGCGTGAGTTGCAAACCGTTCCTGTGGCGAGGCTGCTGGCCGCCAATGACGCGGTGTACAAGAAAATGGCCTTGCGCGAGCCTGGCATGGTGGCGAACTCGCCCATGGTCGACGGCCGGGCGCTGCCCAGCCATCCCTTTGATCCCTCCGCACCCGCGCTTTCCGCCTCCATTCCGCTACTGATCGGATGGGCCCATACCGAGGAAACCCTCTACGACCGGCCCACGCCTGAAAAGCTCAATCTGGACGAAGCCGGACTGAAGCAGCGCGCGGCGAAGCAACTGGGTGGCGACCCGGATCGCGTGATCGCAGCCTTCCGCAAAGCGCACCCCGATGCCACGCCCTGGGATCTTTATATCCTGATTGCCACCGAGCATCCGCGCGGCGCGTATACCCGAGAGCTCGCGAAACGCAAAGCGGTCCAGGCCGGCGCGCCGGTGTTTCTGTATCGCTTCGACTGGGAGACGCCCGAGGGCGGCGGGCACATGAGGTCGCCGCACACCATCGAGATTCAGTTCGTCTTTAACAACATCAAGATCGCGGGGCCGCTCATCTCGAAAATGCCGGAAGCTTACGCGCTAGCCGATAAAGTGAGCGCGGCCTGGGTGGCGTTTGCCCGCACCGGAAATCCGAACACGGCGAAGCTGCCGAAGTGGCCGGGTTATTCAGTCAAGTCGCGGGACACGATGCTGTTCAATAACGATAGCCGCGTGGTGCAGGATCCTGATCAGGGCCCGCGCCTGGTGATGGAACAAGTATTGAACCTGTAATAATCCACCTCTAGTTCTGGGGAACAAAGCACGATTTTGATCGTCTAAATGGTCATGCATTCGGTCTGGCAGGACGTGCGTTACGGACTGCGCGGCCTGCGGAACCAGCCATCCTTTACGGCTCTCGCGGTCCTGGCGCTGGCGCTCGGCTCCGGCGCCGCCACGACCATTTTCAGCGTGATTCAAAACGTCCTGCTCGATCCGTTTCCATACACGAACGCGGAGCGCGTGGTTGCCATCATGATTCATGACGTGACCAACGGCCGTCCCGGGGGCCGCACGGCGTTCCAGCTGGCGGCGTTCCTCGACTACCAAGAGCAAAATCATGTTTTTGACGAGGTGATCGGCGGGGGCTCCGAAGATCTCCTGATGACCAACGGCGAAGGTACAGAGCAGTTCGATGGCGGTACAGTCACGCCCAACACTTTCCGTTTCCTCGGCGTCCCGGCGCTCCTCGGCCGCATTCTCTTGCCCGATGATGCCAAGCCAGGCGCTCCGCCGGTATGCGTGATGAGCTACAAGATGTGGTCTACCCGCTTCAATCGCGACCCCGGAATCTTGGGACGAATATTCGTGCTAAACGGCATTCCCACTACCTTGGTCGGGATCATGCCGCAGCGTTTCACGAAGCTGGGTTCGGACCTGTGGCGCGCGGTGAACCTGGTTCGCAGCGACCCGGAGAACAAAGAGCGCTACTACATGTTCCAAGCTCGACTGAAGCCCGGCGTGACCGTCCAGCAGGCCCAGTCCGACATCGAAGTGGTTGCTCGCCGGCTCGCTACGGTCTATCCCAATAACTATCCCAAGCGGTTCAGCGTCCAGATCGTCACCTGGCTCGATAGCCTGGTGGGCCAGTTTCGCAAGACCCTCTACACTCTTGGTGCGGCAGTTGGTCTGTTGCTTTTGATCGCGTGCAGCAACGTTGCTAATATGCTGCTCGCCCGAGCCACCGCGCGCGAGAAAGAATTCGCGGTGCGCGCTTCCCTAGGCGCGCCTCGATGGCGCTTGATCCGCCAGCTTCTGATCGAAAGCCTCCTTCTGGCTCTCGGCGGCGCGCTGATCGGCTGCCTATTCGCCTATGCCGGGCTCAAGGGTTTGGTGGCGGCCATTCCCGAAGGCGCCATTCCGCATGAGGCCGTAATCCGGTTGAACATTCCGGTGCTGCTGTTCAGTTTGGGGATGGCGGCGTTTACGGCGTTGCTGTTCGGTCTGGCCCCGGCTATCCAGATGGCCAAGCGGGACATCGTCGAACCGCTCAAGGACTCCGGTAAGGGCGTGAGTGGTGGATTCCGGCACGGCAAGCTCCGTGCAACGCTAGTGGTGGTCGAGGTGGCGCTGTCGCTTGTTCTGCTCGCCGGCGCCGGATTGCTCATGCGCAGCTTTGTTAGTCTCCAACAGGTCGATCTGGGCATCAACCCGCACAATATTCTGGTCGCGCGCCTGCCCCTCCCGAAAGGTCAGTACAAAACAGCGGCGGAAAAGCAGCGTTTCTTCCGGCAGTTGCTCCCGCGCATCGCGGCGCTGCCCGGCGTGGTAGCAGTCACCGAAACAAGCACTCTACCGCCTTATGGCGGGATCGGCAGCGACATCGATGTTCCCGGCAAGACCCATAATGAGCGCTGGACTGCGATCTTTCAATTGTGCAGCGAGGGGTATTTCCCAACTCTCCAGATTGCGCTGAAACGCGGGCGCCTGCTATCGGACGTGGACGTCAATGACGCGCGCAAAGTGATGGTCGTAAATCAGACGCTCGCTAATCGTTACTTCGGCCAACAGGACCCGATTGGGCAACGAATCAAAATCAACATGCTTGAGAAACGTCCCGATAGCCCGGTGACGGACCCCGTGTTCGAGATCGTCGGCGTTGTCGCTGACGCCAAGAACCGCGGTATCCAAGATCCGCCCGAGCCGGAGATGTTTATCCCTTACACGATTACCGGCGCTTTCGAGCGCGGCATCCTGGTACGAACGGCGCAAGATCCTAAGTTGATGTTGAATGCGGTCCGGCGCGAGATTTGGGCCGTCGACCGGAACGTAGCGCTCACACTGACGGGCAGCCTGGAGGATTATCTTCAGAAGTTTTCGTACGCAGGACCACGCTTCAGTTTGATCCTGCTCGGCATCTTTGCCAGCGTCGGCTTGGTCTTAGTGGTGCTCGGCGTCTATAGCGTAATCGCATACACGGTGTCGCGCCAGACTCACGAAATCGGCATCCGCATGGCGCTCGGAGCTGGCCGTGGCGACGTCCTTCGCCTGGTATTGCGGATGGGGCTTCGGCTGATCGCATTGGGCCTCGCAGCCGGACTGCTGGCTAGCTTAGCGGTAACACGCGTCATAGCAACCCAGCTTTGGAACGTATCGCCTCGTGACCCAATCACTCTGGGCGTGGTTGTAGCAGTTGTAACCGTGGCCGGTGTATTGGCATGTTGCTTTCCGGCACGCCGGGCCACGCAGGTGGATCCCATGATTGCCTTGCGCTACCAATAGTTCACGCCCCATCCGGCACGCGTCGGGATGAGCGGCACCTGACGGCAAAGTTTCCATTGACATCGCCGATCCAAGGTTGTATACATAGAATTTCTATGCCTTCTATTTCTATGCCTAAGGGCGCGCTCGCAATGTTGATTCTGCGGGTACTTCGGAGGGGTCCTCTTCACGGCTATGCGATCGCACAACGAATCCGCCAGTTATCTGGCGATGTTTTGGGGGCTGAAGAAGGCTCGCTCTATCCCGCACTTCAACGCATCCTGCTGGAAGGATGGGTTGCCGCCGACTGGGGCACGTCCGAGACAGGACGCCGCGTCCGGTTCTACAGATTGACGCCCGATGGCGTAACGCAGCTCAAACGAGAGCTGAACGAGTATGAGCAGGCGACCGCAGCCATCCAGGCGATTCTTCGGTTGGCATGATGCGAATCTTGCGTAAGCAATGGAGGCGCGTATACTTCCTGTTGCATCGCCGGCGCCTGGAAAGCGAACTGATGGAAGAAATGGCGGTACACCGCGAAATGATGCCGCCAGATTCACATTTCGGGAACACGACGAGATTGCGGGAAGAATCGCGTGAAGCATGGTCGTGGATCGGTCTGGAACAGCTTTGGCAGGATCTATCCTACGGGGCGCGGGTCTTGCGCCGGGCGCCCGGGTTCACTCTGGGCGCCGTTGCGGTACTTGCGCTCGGCGTCGGCGTGAATCTGGCGGAATATCAGATCTTCGATGCGGTCGTCTTCCACCGTCTCACGATTAGGGATGCGAATTCATTGCTTCAGCTTTCCCGTGCTTCCCGGCAGGGTGCGCGCCTCGGGTTTCCGTCCGCGGCGGTCGAGCTTTATCGGGCGGAGACCACTTCGTTTGCCTGGTTGGTCTCGGAAGATACGAGCTTGTTATTGGCCGTTGAAGCTGAATCGGGGTTACGTTCGAACTTTGTATCCGCCAACTATTTCAGCAGTCTCGGAATTGTTCCAGCGTGGGGCCGGCTTCTGGATGCGCGCGATGCGCAAGCCGGCGCACCAGCGGTCGTCGTGTTGGGCTATCAGTATTGGCAGACCCATTGGGCGGCGGACCCGCATGTAGTCGGCCACCTCATTCACGTCAACAACAAACCAGTTCAAATCGTGGGAGTGCTGCCTTATAGTTTTGACGGCATTTCGCCTCGGCTGACGGCTGTTTGGTTGCCAGTTGCCAGTCGCCCACTGCTGATTGCCGGTCGTCCTCCTATCCAGCAGGATTTCTCGCGCGCCACCGACGCGCTCTTCGGCAAGCTTAGGGCGGGGGTTGCACAGGCCGCCGGCGAGGCAGAACTCACTTCGCTCACTCGTGAATTGATTCGCAGACAACCCCGCTATTTTCGTGATGATGAACGGATTCAGGGGGAACTTGTAGAGGAATCGACGGCTCGTCGCGCCGAACAGGCCCCGGCCGTCGCCATTTTCATCGTGATGGTTCTGTTGATACTGCTTTCCGCGTGCGCCAATTTGGGGAACATGCTGCTCGCCCGAGGATTAGCGCGGCAACGCGAAATATCCATCCGCGCGGCGATAGGGGCGAGCCGTGCCCGACTCACCCGGCAATTGATGACAGAAAATATTCTACTGGCCATTCTCGGAACCGCCGCGGGCTTAGCCTTCGGAGCAATTGCCGCGCGTGTGCTCATGAATGCGCTGGACGCCTCGCCTGACATCCACCTCTCCATGAGCTGGCCGCTCCTTTTGGCCGGATTTGTGCTGACGTTCGTATCGGCGGTGGCCTTCGGTCTTCCGGCGGCTCTGCAAACTGTCCGGGTGAATCGACCGAAGATCCGCTTGAGGCAGAGTCTGGTAGGGGTACAGGTGGCCGTTAGCTGTCTCTTATTGATTGTTTCGGGCGTGCTTGCGCATAATGGAATTCTCAGCGCGTCCGTCGACCTTGCATTCGATTACCAGAACATGGTGGTAGTCGATCCTCAACTGTACACGCACAGTTTCCCTGCCTCAGTTTCACAGCAAAAACTGGACGCACTCTCCACTCGTTTGAGCGCCCTGCCTGGCGTAGCCGGCGTGACAGCAGCCGTGGCCCCACCGCTCGGCGGTCGCGTCATGATCGATAGTTTGCCTGGATTACCGCACGTTTATCGGAATATTGTCGAGTCTTCGTATTTCAAAGTGATGAATTTGCCCATCCTGCGTGGCCGGACGTTCTTGCCCGGAGAACTCAGCGCCGTCATTGTCAGTGAATCCACCGCGCGAGCCGTTTGGCCCAACCAGGATCCCGTGGCCAAGATCTGGAATCTGGCGGGCGCGGACCGCACTGTGGTGGGTGTGGTTAAAGACAGCGGGGCAAATCTCCTTGCCGATGCAGATTCGATCGAAGCCTATGTGCCGGTCCAGGGAGTCGATGTGGAGCGTAGTGCTCTGATACTCCACACTTTGGATGATCCGGCACTGTTGCTGCGTATGGTTTCAGCAGCTGCGGCGTCGGATGAAACCGTCTCGGTGTCGCTCATGCGGGCCTCACGGGATAATTTCCTGGCTGGACTGCGGAGAATGATTACTCTTATAAGCTCGATTGGGGCGGTAGCCACTGCACTCGCTGCTGCCGGCATGTTCGCGCTGGTCGCGTTCACGGTGGCGCAGAGGAAACGTGAGCTCGGCATTCGTCTCGCGATCGGCGCGAAACCCCGTCACATTCTCGGAGTGCTCCTGACACAAAATGCGAAGCCGACCGCGGCCGGTGCGGTAGCGGGAGTGATTCTAGCCCTGATTTTTTCGCAGCTAGTGCGCAGCGTCATCGTTCTTCGGCAGCGCGACGGCGTGGACGTCGCCGGGTTCGCTGCCGGACTAGCATGTTTTGTGCTGGTGGCGGCGTTGGCAACGCTGTCGCCGGCCAGGCGCGCGTTACGGATCGATCCTTCGACCACCCTGCGCGAGGAATAGTTCAGACCGCAATTTGCTCCGGCGGGTTATTTTTTGGCGGACAGCATCAGTTTGATCAACTGTTCGGTTACGTGAGGTTCGAGTCCCTCGGTGTGGCCTTTATCCATGCGAACCACGTCGACTACGACGCGGCCGTTTTTGCAGTGCGGATACTCGAAAACTTCAGCCGTACCAGGCCTGGGCAGCAATCCCCAGGCGGGATTTGGCGGATTCTGACGGGTACTGTCATAAACATAGCCGGACTCGGCATCGACTACGTCCGGCCGGCGAACGCGGGCGCCACACCCGTACTTGGCGGCCCACTCCGATGTTTCGGGAATGCCTTTGTCATCCATTTCGCGCTGCCCGGTTTCGTAAATGAACGAGAAGTCGTTCGCCGGAGGTTCGCGCAACGCGGCTGCTGCAGCAGCGATACCGGCAGGGACGGCAGGGCGCTCGCTGGCGGCAGGCGCGGTTGCGTCGCCAGATGCCGGAGTGGCGACGGGAGGAGCTGGCGCCCGGGGAGGACCGAAATTGCCGCCTCTTCCCGGGTTTCCACCCAAGCGGCCACCGGAAAGGCTGAGCCAGCCGTCGACCTTGTCCTTGAAGAAGTCCGTACGGATGATCCGGTTGGAGGTCATGCCGCCTTGAGAGTGGCCAACCAGCCAAAAGGCTTTGATGTTCTCCTTGCCGATCTGCTCGAAGATGAGACTGACGATGTTGTGTAAGTACTCGTCATCGGTAGGCGCCCAAAATTTGGTTGGGGCATTCGGCGTGGCGATGACCAGGCGATACTTTTCCTTGTAGTCCATGAGAGGGAAATAGTGACGCTGCCAGTTTCCATAGGAACCGAAGCCGTGCAGGCTCAAAACAAACGTCACCTTTTCGCCCCTCTTTAAATCGCACGGATAATCGAGGAAGAATTTGCGGCCGGTTTTCGGTTCCACCGCAGTGCCCTGCTCAATAACCGTAGGACCGGGGCAATCGGCGGCGGGGCAGTGCAGCGGTGGAGGGATCTCGCAGCTTACGCCGGCGAGCTGAAGGGGAGGCGCCTTTCGGGCATAGCCGGGGACGGCCAGCAGAGTACTCAGGATAATCAAGTAACGTGTCATGGCGCTTGTTTGTCTCAACAAAGCATGCCACTCGCGTTCGCTGGAACCGGACCCCGGCGAGCCCGGCCGATTACTTGTGGCGGTAAGTTATTCTGCCCTTCGTCAGGTCGTATGGCGAAAGTTCCAACGAAACCTTGTCGCCATTCATAATCTTGATCCGATTACGCCGGAGTCTTCCGGCCATCGTTGCCAGGACTGTTCGGCCTGCGTCTAGTTCTATCGCAAACATCCCAGCCTTGAACTTCTCAACGACCTTACCCATTACTTCAATTGCATCTTCTTTTGGCAAATTATTCTTGAACCTTTCCGTTGTGATTTGATCCCCTGCGAACTAGCTCCTTACCAGCGGTTCTTCTGACGTGAACCGCCGCCGTTGCCACGAAATCCACCGCCGCCCGATCCACGGTCCGTCTTAGGGCGGGCTTCATTGACGTTCAGGGCTCGGCCGTCCAGCTCGGCGCCATTCAAAGCAGCGATCGCGCGATCGCCCTCGGCGTTGTCGCTCATTTCAACGAATCCAAACCCTCGGGCTTGTCCAGTATCGCGGTCGGTCACAATGCTGACACGATCGACCGTGCCGTGGGCCGCAAACATGGAGCGAACCGTATCCTCGGTAGCGCCAAAGCTGAGGTTTCCTACAAAAATATTTTTCATTTTTTCACTTTCTTTCTGAAGTTGCAGAGCAAAGAATCGCGGCAGGTTCGGACAAAGGCGGTTGGGCCGGACTATCGAAAGATGCCAAAATTAACGGACTGCGAAACTACGTCTCTATGATGACACGGAATGACCCCCGGACGCAAACATGGGTAGTGGGATACTTTGAAAGTTCGCCCAATCAAAGTCCGCCCGCATGATACTCGAAATAGGCCCACGCTAAGCCAATGATGGCCCAAAAAAGGAGGACGGCGAACACCACTGTCCTTTGGCTTGTGGGTTTGTTCGCGTCCATTGTTCCCTCAATCATGCCGCTCTTTCTAACCTCGCTCCGAGGCTTCGAGCAGAGCCACTTGAAAGCCCTTAACCACGCGCTGCAGCTACAGACCGCGTCGTCGCGCGCGCTGTAAATTATGCAATGCTCTTAGTGGATGAACGAGGGGGGCCGGGAGATAACCGGAGATCGCCGCGACCCCAAATACTCTGCCGGACGTGGTCTGGAAGTGGGCAATGTCCGACTTAACCTCTGCGGCGGAACCCTGATGCCCACAGACAAGAAGCGATCAGACCTAATCTAACTTCGCTTGGTTCCACGAGATATTTCGCTGAATCACCAGTCACAGGGATTCCGTTTCCCCCATTGGGAATGAGAGCCGTGCAATCGTAACTAGCAAATATATTTCTGTCCGTCGAAGAAAGTTGTGAATGTAACTGCTCATCGTTTCGTTTCTCTAGACTTACAGCTACAGATGTAACGTCACGCGAATCGCTTCCAGTTCCTCCAACAATCGGGAAGCAGGTTATGAATGGTGGACGACCCCTAACGCTCTGTTCTACTGCAATGATGATCGGCGCATAAGAGTGCCAGTCACCAACTGTACGGTACCGGACGCAGAAGATGCGATCCAAAAAATATTTAGTCTCAGCTAAGGCCTTTACATGAAGGCAGAGATTTATCAAGGCAACGAACTGGTTGAGACGGTCGCAAATACTTGGACTGCCCGTCTGGTATCGATCTTGGTCCAATGGTTCCGATCTAAATCGGCAACAGGCTTGGGGTTCGTCTGGTCCGTCCCCAATTTGATAGCGTCGCTGGCAACTATGACACTCCAACAGTTCCGCATCTATCGCTGCCGTGTGGATGATTACGACATCCGTCGAATCGCAGTTCGGACACCGTTGCTCCTGAGAATGGAACATGGCAAAAGCCCGACACTATCCTGAAGCCTTTTCCCCATCTTCGCGGCCAAGTACATAGGTGCCATCGGTTCCCCCTTGACCTGCTGCATCAAAGCAAGCATGTCCCACTTCTGCCAATGTCATGACTGGGATTCTGTGTATAAACAAGAGCGAAATTTACGTCGAACGATCTAAGTTATTCTAACTACGCCATTTAGATGATTGACGCAACCGGAAATGTTGAATCCGGTCTCCCGAGCAACCAATATGTTCCGGCTGCAGTTTTAGCATCCGCCGTTCGTGCAGAGATTGTTCCCTTGAGAAATCGCGCCATTTGCTAGCTGTAAATCCGTATTGCCGCCCGTTCCGTTCTGGTAGAAAATGTTGTTTCCGACCAGACTGTGCTCGGCGTGGATCCCGGTCCCGTTAAACATCGCGACATTGCCGGTTATGATGGCCTGTACGACGTCAAACCCCGGACCCGTGTTGAAAGATGCATGGGATTCCGAAACCTTTCCCCTCGATATCGAAATGCCTGTCCCGAGATTACTGTCCGCCGTGGAGCGCTCGATCGTGCCGTCGAGAATGTAAATGGAGTGGAAATTACGATTCGCAACGATCTCCGTCACTCTCGCGCGGCTATCCAGCACGACGGCTGATGCGAATCCTGTGATTGAGCCGTTCTTGACCGTAACGTCACCAAATAGCGAAAAGATCCCATTGCACTGCGAGGGACCAAGAATGTTCGATCCACACGTCCCGGCCGTCAGGGACGAAGAAGCGCCAGGGCCGGTGATGGTAAAGCCATTCAGGTCCAACACTACATTGTTGGCATTGATTTGAATGGCATCCACTCCATCGGTGGGTTGCGTCAGGTTTCCGGAGAGTTTGTAGCTGCCCGACGCGGTGATTCTGTACGGGAACCCGCCCGCCGCCATGACGGTTGCCTGGTTGATCAGGATCTGGCCGTCGACAGCATAAACGCACGCCGGGACCAGCGCCATTGCAAAAAGAACTGCTATCAGTTTTGTCATGTCCTGCTCCTTGATTTGTTGCTTGAACTTGCCAACAAAAGCACGCGGCGCCGCAGAAGTGCGCCGCCTATCAGCACAAACGGAACCAGGACGAGGACTCCAAAGGCCGGTTCCGGCGTGGCGGCCGTGTAGGAATAGCTCGTCACGGTGCCTTGGATGTCGGTGAGGCCGTCGTCTTCCAGTAGGTCCATCGGAGTGAGAGACGGGATGCTCTGCGCCGCGGCGCTGGCTGAATTCACATTGGTCTTCAAAATCTTGAATTCTGCGTCGAGCTGGTTGCCCTGACTGCAGGCGCTGCCGCTGGTGAGACACCCCAGGAGGCTGAAGTCAAAAAAGCTGCCGTCGTTCGTTACGGTCAGGCTGGTGTCGCTCAGGTCGAACGCGGTCTCGCTCGCTCCCGCAGTCGAGTCGCTGAACGTAATTCCGGTAAAGTTGGTGTAAGTCCCCGCCCCGCTGATGGCGCCTGTGAGATCGAGCGCGACCGTGTAGGGATCACCAATCCCGATGCTGTCGAGGCTAGAGTTGGCCGCCGGGGGATTGGCATTCGGCTGATAAATCGATCCACCAAAGCTGATGCTGTCACCGAACGCGACATTGCCAAAGAAGAAAAACGCTGCGATAAGGCATTTACGCATAACGCGACTCCGTAAAAACGCGTGGGGGCGTTTTATCACCAATCAGCAGCTTTGCCTAGCGATCAATCGAGCTCTTCGTACTAGTTAGTACTGGCTGGACCAACGTTCCTCGCCTCTTCGACACCAGAGCGCCCTGTAGCGCCAACGCAGGCATCTCAAGGGGGAATTGCAGACTGTTTATCACCAATCGCTCCTTCCGCGAGTCCTACGGCAACATAAGCCCTATCCTTTTCTGGCTCAATCTCAATAGCAAGGCTGAGGTCGACGAACTCTTCGCACAATGGAAGGCCGGGAGCGCGAAGATCGTTTCCGAGCCCGAGGACAACCATGGAAGCTGCGCGAGTTTATGGCCGCCGATCTTGATGGCAACCTCATTGGAGATAACCGGAGATTTCCCCCCACATACTATACCGGACGTGGATCAATGAACCGGCAAAGCGAAGGCTACGTAGCCCTTGGGGAGGTCGGGGCGCACTGTTCCGGCGGTTTCAGCCCGGCCGCCGTGCCCTCCGCCAGTGTTGATTTTCGATGAGGCCGAAACCACCAGGTATTGTCGTCCCTTGACTTCATACATGGCGGGAATACCTTCAGATCCCGCAGGCAAGGTGGCCGTCCACAACGTTCGGCCGGTGTCTTCATCCAGTGCACGAATCTTGCCGTCGCTTGCGGCAATAAAAATCAGTCCAGTTGAGGTCACGATCATTCCATGGTGTTCGGCCATGAAGGCGCCGGTGTCGTGAGCACCCTCGGCCGCGGCCTCGGCATCCTGACCCAAAGGAACCTTCCATTTGATAGTTCCACTGTTCAGATCGTAAGCCACGACCGACGACCAGGGCGGCCCGATGATGTAAGGCTGGTCCGGATAAAGTCCCCAATCCGTGTAGTAGCGGACGCTGGGTGTTAGACTGCCGGGCGGATAAGCCGGGCCCTCGATCGGGCTGTAACGAACGCCAGTGCTGGGCGGAATCTTCAAGCCGCCAGGGGCCCCTCCTGAAGCAACTACCGTCCCGGCCGGCGGCGGGTCTACCGTCTGCATTCCCAATTCCCCACCCATCGGGCCTGGCCCCTTCAGCCTGTTAAGGTACTCGAACAACGTCCTCACGGCGGTTTCGTTCAGGTCGGCAAAGGCGGGCATTTCTCCTCTACCGGAATGGACAGTCAAACGGAATGATTCGAGGGACAGCCTCTGGCCGATTCCGGCGAGAGGTGGCGGCCCTGCGCCGGCTCGCACACCGTTTTTGCCATGGCACGCCTCGCACCGCTGCTGGTAGACGGAGCCTTCCGGACTACCCGCGCGGCTGCGCCCGCTCAGGGGGTCTTCCAGACTCAGCTTGTAGATGGTCGGCCAATCCTGCGTGTTCAGGTACAAAAGGCCCTTGGCGGGATCGGCGGCCCCGCTGCCCCAGTTCGACCCTCCGCGTGCGCCCGGCAACGAGATCGTCTCCGTTAGTCCCGGAGGAGTGAACAGGCCTTCGTTGCGCATGCTCGCAATTCGGTCCTTCCAACTGGCACGCTCTTCGCGCGTCAGGATATAGGTGTTCACGTCGTCAGGCGTTATCTTCTGACGCGCGAAAGCTGGGGGAGCGGTTGGGAAGGGTTGCGTTGGCCACGCCTGCTCGCCGGGCATCTCGCTTTTGGGCACAGGGCGTTCTTCGATCGGCCACAACGGCTCACCTGTCACGCGATCAAACACGTACAAGAAGCCCTGCTTCGAGGACTCCGCCACGACATCCACCAGCTTTCCCTCGTGGTGCACGGTAAGCAGCTGTGGCGCGGCGGTTGAATCGTAATCCCACAAATCGTGGTGGACCATCTGGAAGTGCCAGAGGCGCTTTCCCGTGCGCGCATCCAGCGCGAGCAGGCAGTTGGCGAACAGGTTGGTCCCGATTCGATCGGCGCCATAGTAGTCATAGGTGGGCGACCCGGTCGGGAAGTATGCGATTCCGCGTTTTTCATCGAGCGTGATCTCGCCCCAGGTGTTCGTCCCGCCCGAATACTTCCAGGCATCTTTGGGCCATGTGTCGTAACCGAACTCACCCGGATGCGGAATGGTATGAAAAATCCAGACCATTTTGCCGGTGATGATGTCATAGGCGCGAAGATCGCCCGGAGGCGACAGATACGCCTCGCCAGTAGAAGATCCCAGTATGATCAGTTCCTCGAAGACCCGCCCCGGCGAGTCGGACTGGATGCGATTGATGGTCCGAGGATCGCGGCCCAGGCCTTCCTTCAGATCGACCAGGCCGTGGTTGCCGAAGGTCAGGATCGATTTGCCGCTGCGGGCGTCGATCTCTTCGAGGTAGTTGTTGATGGCGAAGATCAGGCGCCGGTCTTTCCGGTCCGGGCTTTCCCAATAGGAAATGCCACGGGTCGTGAGACCGGGAAGGTTCGCGTGGATCCAGATCTCTTTTCCCGTCCCGGCGTCCAATGCGACCAGCGAGTTGTTCCTCGCCAGAACATACATGACGTTATCGACAACAATCGGATTGAATAGGTATGAGTGATTATCACCGGTGGGATAGGTCCACGCAACCTGCAGCTGGCTCACGTTGGACTTGTTGATCTGGTCAAGCGCGATGAAGTGGGATGAATCCGGGCCCCCGCCGTAATCCGCCCACGTCTTATGGTTCTGCTGCGCCGCGGCAAACGGGACCGCGATTCCGATCGCGAACGACAGCACTGCAAACTTTCGGCCGGCGCAGGGAACGCCGCAAGCCCATGCATGATTAATGTAGGCCAATATAGCTTTCATCGCCTTTCGCGCTGGCAGTTGGGTAGCATATCAGGTTGTCGAAGCAATCGTAAAGCTGCGGGCGAAGGCGCCCTTCGGCTCATAGAGCGTTTAGCGAAAGCGAGAACCCCAGGCATAACACGAGGGCCATACGAAACGTGAGGACATTAGTGGGCATTCCTCCGGCCTCTACAACGTAGCTTAACCGAAGATTCAACCGGTCGGAGCTGTTGAACACGATTGTGATGGCGCCGATCGTCGGTTGGGGTGGGGTATAGTGGGCTCCACTTACAAGGGGTTCCCACGGCGTGGCATGCCCGCTGGGACTCACGGCGCAGAGCCTACGGGAATGCGCGTCGTTTCGTGGCTGATCGACAATGATGGAGAAGGAGGTCACTTCTTACTCGAGACAAAATCACGGAGCAAATTATCGATTCCTTTCCATTGGATTTATATCCTTATATGGACAACGCTCGAATCTTGGGTGAGAAGTTTGCCCGAACGCGGAATCATTGTTTCTTACGGAAGCCATCCGGCGCTGGTGCTGGAAATTCGGACCCGACTATGCCAGAGGTCTTAAGAAGAAACAGGGACGCCTCGGCGATACCTGGTATCTGGACGAATTCTCCGTCAGAATCAACGTCCGGCGGCAGTATCTTTGGCGTGCCGTGGATCAGGATGGTGAAGTCCTCGATGCTGCTGCAGCCTCGCCGCGATCAGCGTGCAGCCGAGCGGTTTCTTCGCAGATTGTTGCGCGGTCAAGAGCCTAGCGATCAATAAAGATGCTTGGAATTCTTGGGCAACTTAGGAACAGCGTCCTTAAGGAATCTTCGAAATACGATTGTGAACTTACCTCTTATACAACTCTTCGCGACTGAACTTGAGATCGCCTTTGAAAAGGGGCCTCCGTCAGTAATAGCCAGGAAGCGTCTAATGGCTGCCTCAGTTTGTGCTGAGCCGGTCAGCTTCTCTGCCAGTAACTCCTTCACCAGGGCGTTGCTCGTGGTGTCGTTCTCGGAAGCATACACCTCGGCCTTCTTGAGCAGGTCCGCAGGGAGCCTGAGCGTGATATTTCTGGTTTTCATACACGGATTGCGAAAGACCTGAATAGCAGGCAGCATATTCTCTTGATAACGGCCGGCCGCCGAGCCGGCCAATTAGCTCCGGAATAGTATGCTAGTCCCAGATTATAACGGGGAATGCGCCGATCCGAAAGTGCAAGCCTAGGACACTGTTATTAGCAAGGCGGCTACCAACAATCGATCAGGACGCGTGCCTGACTCATGTTGAAGCGCGGGGTCAGTTGCGTCCCTCTGATCGCATGTGAGTAAATGGTCGGCAAGATAGTCAGTAGGCAGGCTTCCTCCTCCCAGTCTTGGGAGTAAACGAGGGCTTTTAGGGAGGAGTGAAGCCTCTGCAAGCTATTGAAACAACGCCCTGGTATACTCCCATCTACCCTCACGCGACGTCTCTTAATCAGTAGGTTGAAGGTTCGATTCTTTCAGCGCTCACACCACGAGCTTTCTTGCTCTATTCACCCTCTAGGCAGGCTGGAGCGGTACGACGCCCGCAGTCCGAGCGGCTTTCCGCATTCGTTAGTGAGGTCCTTGACGGTGACACCAGAAGGCGGCCGGCTCCCTGGCGTAGCTCGCGAATGTGCGCGACCACTTCACGGCCGACTTGCGTCTCGCGTCGCCTGACAACGGTTTCCTCGCCGGGCTTGGACACCTTCGACGATCATCTCGTCAACGAAACGGAAGTGGCCATTCTGTATGACCATGTAGCAGGTTGAGGGTTCGATTCCTTCCGCGCTCACCACTCAATTTTCGCTGCGGGGTCTCGCCCAGGGTACTTTACTAGGCCACCACTTGCCTACAAATGCTAGCCTAGTAGCTGAGAGGGTCCACGCGCATGGAAAACGATGGCGCCGCGGTGATCCGTGGCGTCCACCTCACCAAGAAGTTCCGGTCCGGTGAAACGGACTTGGTGGTGTTCTCGGATTTGAACTTCGAAGTGGCGCGCGGCGAGCAACTTTCGCTGGTGGGCGAGTCCGGCACTGGCAAGAGCACTCTCCTGTATCTGCTGGGTGGTCTGGACAGGCCTTCCAACGGTGCGATATACTTCGATCAAAAGAACATCTTCAGTCTTCCGGAAGCTGAATTGTCGGAGTTTCGCAATCGGGAGATTGGCTTTGTTTGGCAGAATCACTCGTTGTTGCCGGAGTTCACCGCGCTTGAGAATGTGATGATGCCGCTGCTGATACGGGGTGTTACTGTAACCGAAGCCACGCCAGCTTCACTGGAGAGGTTAGATGAAGTCGGCTTACGAGATCGCGCCTCACACCGGGCGGGAGAACTTTCGGGCGGTGAGCAGCAAAGGGTCGCTCTGGCCAGGGCCCTGGTTGGCAATCCTACCGTTCTGCTCGCCGATGAGCCCACGGGTAACCTGGACTACCGGACGGGCGAGATGATCATTTCGCTGCTTCAGCAACTGCACCGCTCTCATAAGCTGACCTCGATCTACGTTACTCACAATCTAACGTTCGCCAGCCGGTGCGACCGGGTTCTTGAATTGAATAAAGGGGTACTGGCCCCCTGGTCCGGCGATGGATTTCCACACTGTCGCTCGGACCAGGAACAACCGATATTGTGGAAAGACGGCGGTAATTATGTTTGAACGCTATACCGAGAAGGCGCGTCGAGTCATTTTCTTTGCCCGCTATGAGGCTAGCCAGTTTGGTAGTCCTTATATCGAGACCGAGCACCTCCTGTTAGGACTTCTTCGTGAAGACAAGGCCTTGGCGAATCGTTTTCTGCGCTCGCACGCGGCCATAGAATCTATTCGAAAGCAGATCGAAGCCCACACTACTATCCGCGAGAAGGTCTCTACTTCCGTGGATCTTCCGTTAAGCCATGAATGCAAGCGCGTACTGGCTTATGGCGCCGAAGAAGCCGAGCGCCTCAATCACAAGCACATCGGCACCGAGCATTTGCTGCTTGGCTTGCTAAGAGAAGAAAAATGCTTCGCGGCCGAGATACTGCACGAGCGCGGGCTGCGCCTGTCGCAGGTGCGTGAGGAGATCCAGCGGTCTTCTTCGGAAAAAGTCGCGTCCAACCGGCCCAAGGAGAGTTCCCTGCTGGCGGAGTTCAGTCGGGACTTGACCCAAGCCGCCATTGACGGTTCGCTCGATCCACTGATCGGTCGCGATTATGAACTCGAGCGCGTCGTTCAGATATTGTGCCGCCGCACCAAGAACAATCCGGTTCTGATCGGCGAGCCGGGCGTTGGCAAGACCGCCATCGTGGAAGGCTTGGCCCAGCGAATCGCCGATGGCGACGTGCCGTCCTTTCTCTCCGATAAACGCATCCTGGCGCTGGATCTTTCGTTGATCGTCGCCGGCACGAAATACCGCGGCCAGTTTGAGGAGCGCCTCAAGACCATCATGAAGGAGCTGATGGAGAATCAGAACGCCATCATCTTTATTGATGAGCTCCACACTCTCGTCGGCGCTGGATCGGCGGAAGGTTCGCTGGACGCGGCCAACATCCTGAAGCCTGCGTTATCGCGCGGCGAAATCCAGTGCATCGGCGCCACCACACCGGGCGAATATCGCAAGTCCATCGAAAAAGACCGCTCGCTCGAGCGCCGCTTCCAGGCTGTCAAGGTGCCGCCGCCCACTGAGTCCGATGCCATACGGATTCTGTTCGGCATCAAGGAACGCTACGAGAAGTTTCATGCCGTGGCCTACACCGATGAAGCTATCGAATCGGCCGTCCTGACCTCCACGCGCTTCATTCCCGATCGTTTCCTTCCGGATAAAGCCATCGATCTGATCGACGAAGCCGGGGCGCGCGTCAAGTTGCGCCAGACTACCCTGCCCGGCGAAGTCGCCGATATCCAGAAGCGGATCAAGTTCATCGTGCATCGCATGGAAAACGCCATCGCCAATCACGAGTTCGAGAAGGCGCGCTTCTACTCCGATGAAGAACGCAAGGAGCGCGAAAATCTTCGGCAGCTCCGCGAGAAGTACAACCTGGACGATACATCCACCGGTGTGGTGACCAAGGACGATATCGAGGACGTGGTCGCGCGCTGGACCGGCGTCCCCATGACTGCCATCAAAGAAGAAGAAGTCAGCAAGCTTATTCGTATTGAAGAAGAGCTGCACAAGCGGGTCATCAGCCAAGAGAAGGCGATTTCCGCGCTGGCACGCGCCATCCGCCGTTCTCGCGCCGGTTTGAAGTCCCCCAAACGGCCCTCCGGTTCCTTCTTGTTTCTGGGACCAACGGGCGTCGGCAAGACCGAAGTCGCGCGCGCCTTGGCCGAGTTCCTGTTCGGCAGCGAAAAATCGCTGGTCCGCTTCGATATGTCGGAGTTTATGGAAAAGCACTCGGTCTCGAAGCTGATCGGATCGCCTCCTGGCTACGTCGGCTACGAGGAGGGCGGACAGTTGACCGAGCGCGTCAAGCGGGCGCCCTATTCCATCATCCTGCTGGATGAAATCGAGAAGGCGCATCCGGATGTCTACAACATTTTGCTGCAGGTCTTCGAGGACGGCCAATTGACCGACGGTCTCGGCAATACAGTCGACTTCAAGAACACCATTATCATCATGACCTCCAATCTGGGCGCGCGTTTCCTCGACCGCAAAACGCAGATCGGGTTCTCAGCGCCCTCCACCACCGGGATTCCGCCCAAGGTGGAAGACCAGGTGATGGCCGAGGTAAAGAAGGCCTTCAATCCCGAGTTCCTGAACCGCCTGGATGAAGTGATTCTGTTCACCTCGCTGGTGGATGAAGACCTGCTCAAGATCATCAGCCTTTTGGTGGAGCAGATCAATACCAACCTGGTGGCCAAACAGATCAAGATTCGGGTAAATGAAGACGCCGCGCGCTACATACTCGAAAAGACGTTGGTGGACCGCAGCTATGGCGCACGCCCGCTACGCCGGGCGCTCCAAAAGTACATCGAGGATCCGCTTTCGGAAGCGCTGATCCAAGGCACGCTCCCCCGGCCATCGGAGCTCGAGGTTTACTTGAGCGACAACGGCATCTACTGCCGGCCAATCGGCGGCGAGCTGCAGGAACAGCCGGTAGGTGCGCCGGACGAAGAGAAAGCGCCAGCGCCGGGGACACCGCTCTACATGTTCTCGTAGTGGCGCACGCACTCTTGCGTGCAGCGTTCACACTCGTGTGAACGTGCTTGTGCGCGCTACAGCTTCAGAATCTTGATCGATCCGTTGCTGCTCGACAAATCGATTAGCGGTCCGCCGCTGCCGATCGTCCCATGCAGCTCGGAATGCCGGCGGCGATCGTAACCGTTGTCTAAACCCCCGAAGTCCGAGGTAATCGAATTATGCGACGTAGCCGCCCGGACACGCGCGTTCGCCGCAGCGGGCAGGCGCACCAAAATGGACGAATTGTTGGTCGAAGCTCGAACCTCCGGCAACTGTTTGGCATCCAGCGTCAAATCGATGTGACCGTTCGATGTTTCGGCCCTCACCGGCCAATTCGAGGCCGGATCATTTAGCCGGGCAGTGATGCTTCCGTTCGAAGTCGTCCCCTCAAATGAGCCATGCGTGGTTTCGGCTCGGATCGCCCCATTCGACGTATGGAGATTTACGTTGCCGTCGACATCCTGCGCTTCAATCGTTCCGTTTGACGTACGCGCCTCTACTTCGCCCTTGATCCTGCTTATCCGCACGCCGCCGTTCGAGGTGTGCAATCTCGCGTGGCCTTCCACGTCCTCCACCTGGATCTTCCCGTTCGAAGTGGAAATGAGATCGAGCAGCGCTTTGTGAGGCACGCGTATCGAAAAGCGCACGCCCATGTTCCTGTAGAAATCCGGAGGCCGCACTGCTCGAATCCGCACTGAACCAGAAGTCGTGTTGACTTCGATCTTGAGCGCGTCCAGCGCTCCTTTGGAGCTGGCCGACTTGGTGCCGTTGACTTCCACCGAATTCTGTTCCCAGCCGCGCAGTTCAATGGAGCCATTGAAGGTCTCGATCGAAACAGCGCCGCCAGGCTCGAGCGGATGGGTGGAATGGAAGTCCTCTCGGTAGGCGTCGGAGTCTTCGAAGTCGCCGACATACAGGCACCCGCCCAACAGCAGCGAAATTGCCACCAGCGGCAGCAGAAGAGCAAGCTTGCGCATCCATCACCTCTTGGGATCTATTACGAAGGCTCCTGGCGCCTCGTTCCAAAAAAACCATGGCAGACGGCGTGCAAGGTGGGAATGTGGACCTGTATCCGTCCCGGGTGAAGATCCATATGTTTAAGAAGACGCAGCGATTTATACCGCTCTTAGCGCTCCTCTTGGCATTTATCCCGCCTGCCAGTGCGAAAAAGGGAAACAAAAGCGAAGCGCCCGCGGCAGAAATTACCGTCAACGGCCATCCCGTCCTGTGGGAGAATCCGGCCGATATAACGTCGCGGAACCTCTTCTACGGTCCGGGAGGCAAAGACCATCAACCGCAGGGTACGGTCACCTTCACCAAGGAAGATCTCGATGGCACCAGTCCAAAATTTTTCGTGCGCGACCAGGACGGAGTGAAGTGGAAGGTCAAGCTGGGCTCCGAGGCCCGGCCGGAAACAGTTGCTTCGCGCCTTACTTGGGGGGTCGGGTACTTCGCCAATGAGGACTACTTCGTCGCCAACCTGCAGGTACGCGATCTGCCGGCGCACCTTCACCGCGGCCAGAAATTCGTCAGGAGGGCCGGTTCTGTGTCGGATATTAGTTCCGTTCCAAACGTTCGCCTGAAGAGGTATCTCAAGAGCGAGGAAAAGAGCGGCAACTGGCAATGGAGCCAGTCGCCTTTCGCCGGAACGCGAGAGCTCAATGGACTCCGAGTAATGATGGCGCTCTTAAACAACTGGGACTTGACCGACGACAACAACGCGACGTATCAGGAGGAGTCGGATGGAACGCCCCGGGAAGTTTTCATGGTGACCGATCTCGGCTCGACCTTCGGCCCTGGACGGCTCACTTGGCCTCTGAGCAAATCGAGGGGCAATCTTGCCGCCTACCGCCATGCCCGGTTCATCACCAAGACGACTCCCGGCTACATCGATTTTCAAACTCCAGGCCGGCCTTCCTTCTTATTCCTTTTTACGCCCAGAGAGTACGCCCACAAGCTTCAAATACGCTGGGTCGGCAGACATATCCCGCGCGCTGACGCCAAATGGGTGGGGCAACTTCTTACGCAACTCTCACCCCAGCAGATTCGCGATGCCTTCCGCTCCGCCGGGTATTCTGCGAAAGAAGTAGAGGATTTTGCCAAAGTAGTCGAGTCAAGAATCTCGCAGCTTCAAGAGCTATGAGATTTCAAGAATGGTGTACCTTGAGTACCAACGGGAGTACTTGGTCCCCTTAGGCAACGGGTTCTAGTGTATTCTGTTTAAATTGCCGTGTACCATGTCGTAGCGGGGTGACGTACGAAGCTTAATCGCCGGGAAGCTTTTAAGGGTGCGGCTGCGCTTGCGCTGCCAGCGCTATTGCGCGGATCAACCGACAATTCTAGCCCAGCGCAGCAGATCGCCTCGGACACCGGGCTGCAGGTGTCGGTCTATGGCGACGGCAGTTATGAAGTGACCGTTGCAAGCCCCGGCTGGGTATTCCGCGGTTCTGTGGCGATTTCTCTGGATAACATTATCGTTAACAGCGGCGAAGACTCTTTAGGCTCCTGGCAGGAAATTGATTTTTCTTATGGTTCGCAAACCAGCGGCATCCGGCTCTATGATGGGCGAGCCGTGGTCCTGTTCTCCACCAAATATGGGATCGACAGCGCCAATGCCAACGGGTTTCCGCATTTCACGTCGTTTCCGCAGAACCTGTTCACGTTTACCTTTGGCGGTCTTTGGTCCTATAACTTCAACTCGCTGAACACTCGCAGTCCTTGGCTGTTTTACGATTCGCAGTCGAACGCTTTCCTGATGTCTCCGGCCGCTAACTTCATGACGGCTGTCACCCAGTTTGCGAGCGACGGTGCAATGGAAGCGGCCATCGACTCGCGAATAGGCACGCTGCCGGCGGGATTCACTCATCGCGCCGTCCTGGCCTTCGGTCCAGGGATCAACGCGGCGTTCGATACGTGGGGGCAGACCCTGACCGGTCTTGCTGGCAAAAATCTTACTTCGAACGACGCCAACGCACTGCTGAACAAGCTCAGCTATTGGACCGATTCGGGCTCCGCTTATTACTACCATCCCACTGATCCAACTCAATATGTTCCGACGTTAGATCAGCTGCCATCGCAGTTCAACGGCCTGTCCACGCCTATCGGTTCTATGGAGCTCGACAGTTGGCATTACCCCAAAGGCTCCCCGCCTTCCTGGACCAGTAACGGTCGCGGCCTCGACACTTTTGAGGCGGATCCATCGATTTTTCCCAACGGCTTGGCGGCGTTCCAGAAGTCTCTCGGGCTACCCCTTATCACGCATACGCGCTGGATTGATCAGAGCAGCCCTTTGCGCAGCCAGTACAAAGTTTCTGGCTTCGTTGCCACCGATCCGCGATACTGGAAAGATTTTGCCTCCTATCTGTCTAGCAGCGGCGTGCAGGTGTTAGAGCAGGATTGGCTATGCGGCCCAGCGGTCACGGATTTCAATCTTAACGATCCGGATGCATTTCTCGATAACATGGCCTCCGCAATGCAAGCGGCCGGCCTCAGTATCGTCTACTGCATGCCTCTGTCGTCCCATATCCTGCAGTCCACCAAATACCAAAATGTCATCGGCGTGCGCACCAGCAGCGACAGCTTCCAGCGGGCGCGCTGGGACCAATTGTTGTTCAATTCGCGCTGTGCTAGCGCCGTGGGGTTGTGGCCCTTTCCCGACGCTTTCAAGAGCCTCAATCAAAGGGATGTCTTGGTAGCGACCTTAATGGCCGGACCCCTGGGATCGGGAGACCAACTTGGCGCCGCCAACGAAGTGAATCTCCGCCATGCCGTGCGAACGGATGGCGTAATTGTGAAACCCGATGCCGTCCTCACGCCCCTGGACACAACTTTTCAGGCTTTTACGCAAAGCAGTTCCGCTCCCATGATCGCGTCCACTTACACCGACCACGCCGGTGTTCGAACAGCTTACGTGCTCGCCTACGCGAGAGTCGAAGGCGCTTTGAGCCAAGTAGCGTTTACGCCTGAATCACTGGGTGTAGGAAGACCGGCGTATGTTTATGATTTTTTCCACGGTAAAGGCACGGTAATTCAACCGGAAGCCACGTTTACTCCGCTGGTGGACTACGATGGGTCGTATTACGTCGTCGCTCCGATCGGCCCATCCGGCATTGCATTTCTCGGCGACGCCGGCAAATTCGTTTCCTGTGGAAAAAAGCGCATCGAGCAACTATCGGATAACGGCGCTTTGCAAGTGCTGATCCAATTTGCTCCTGGCGAAACGTTCGTGGCGCTGCACCTATACGCAACTACTCCGCCGCGCGTTTCGGCCAACTCGGGCATCGCCGGACGACCACAAAATTACGGCGAAAATCTCTACCGGGTAGTGGTTCATCCGGATAAGAGTCGCACCGCAGCCATTACTTTTCAGACAGTCGTCGAGTCGCAGGCGTAGCCATCCCGTGTTTCGCTGCGAGCTGGTGGCCGTCGCGGTTCTGACGAATGGGCTGGCGGCGCAAACTTGGGCGAATCACCAGAGCGGTGTCGTGGCATCCTTGCGAGGCGTGAGCCCGGCAGCAAACGGTCGAGTGGTCTGGGCGAGTGGAACGGGTGGTACCTATATTGCGACGACCGACGGTGGCGCAACCTGGCACGCGGGGATCGTACCAGGCGCTGAAGCGCTCGATTTTCGTGACGCACACGTAGTAGATGCACACACCGTATACCTGCTTGCGAGTGGGCCGGGCGACAACTCGCGAATTTATAAGACCATCGATGGGGGCGCTCATTGGACCCTGCAATTCACGAATCCCGATCCAAAAGGCTTCTTCGACGCGATAGCTTTTGGGGATGCCCGGCACGGCATCGTGCTCGGCGATCCGGTGGATGGGGAGTTCGTGATCCTGACGACTATCGACGGCGGAGAGCACTGGATGCGGCAGCATACACCGCCGGCGCTTCAGAACGAAGGAGCATTTGCGGCTAGCGGCACTTGCCTGATTGTCCGAGGACAGCATGAAGCCTGGTTCGCAACCGGTGGGCCGGGTGGAGCACGCGTCTTCTATTCGCAAGACGGCGGCCGGACATGGGCAGTAGCTCAAACGCCAGTCCGAAACGATGCAGCCGCGGCCGGAATATTTTCGCTGGCATTCTCAGACTCGCGGCACGGGATCGCCGTTGGCGGTGATTACACCAAACCGGCCGAGAGTCAGCACAACATTGCCGTGACCTCCGATGGCGGCCGAACTTGGACCGAGCCGCCTGGGCCGCATCCTAACGGTTATCGGTCCGCCGTCGCATTTGTGCCGGATAAGAAAATGTGGATTGCGGTCGGGACCACTGGTTCCGACATGTCCTACGACGACGGTAAGAGCTGGAAACCCCTCGACACCGGCGCATTTAACGCAGTAAGTTTTGTTTCGAGCGAATCGGGATGGGCCGTGGGTCCCAACGGAAGGCTCGCGCAATTTCGATTGAACCCCGATCCCGTCAAGAGCGGCCGCCCCGCGCGCTGAGAAGATCCGCCACCCGGGTTTGCTTCGTTTCGACCGCGATCGCGAGCGGCGTCCGGTCGGAGCCTCGGACCTTTGCGGTCGCATTCACATCCGCACCATGGTCCAACAGCAATCCAGCCAGTTCCAGATGGCCCTTCGCCGCGGCAATGTGCAGGGTGGTCTGCCCTAGCGATCGGGCATGAACGTCCGCGCCGGCCGCCAGCAGGAATTCCGCGATGTCCGCCTGCTGGGCTGCGAATGCCGTGTAAGCGAGCAAGGCGATATCATGCGCGCCACGTTCTCTCAGACAGGCCTTATCTTCTTGAACTATTCGCTTAACCAGGTCCTGTGCGCCCAACAGTGTCGCCGTGCAAATGGAGACCGGCGCCCCTAAGTCAGCTAAAAATTGGGCCATCGGCGCCAACCCCATATGGGCCGCCGCTTCAATGGCAAGCTCGTCCCACGTAGCTCGCGCCATCAATAGTGTCGGGCAGAGTTTTTGCAGCTGTTTTACTTTTTCGAAATCAAAATGGGCCACCGACACAAACTGGTTGATAAGTTCCTGGGGTATTCCATGAGTGTCCTCGCGCGTAAGCGGATTCCCGCGCACGTCCTGTGTGTAACGCCGCGCAAAGTAGACGCGCTCGATCTTGGAAACATCTCCCAGGACCGGCGGTTTTCCCTCCGCGTCATGAACCTCTGGATTTGCCCCCCGGTGGACCAGCATTTCCACCAGGTCGTCGTAGCCACGGGCCGCCGCCAAGTGCAGGGCGCTCTTGCCGTCTACGCGCCGGGCATTCGGATCGGACGCATTCATCAACAGAAATCGCGACATTTCGGTTGCTTTGGCGCGATCCGGGTGATCCACGGCACCCAGCAACGGACTCTCGGGACCGGCGCTCAAATCAGCGCCCTTCATTGCAAAGAACACGACCATTTCGGGTTGCCCCGCCAGGGTTGCCAAGTGGAGCGGCGTCCGGCCATCCGGCAAACGATGGTGCGCGATGCCGGGGTCGTCTTTGGAGAGTTCCGTCGCGCGGGTGCTATTTCCACTGACGGCCGCCTCGAACGCGTCCAAAACTAATCCACGCCGGATAAGTTCTTCCGCGATCTTGGTTTGGCCATTCAGGCAGGCTAGCGTGTAAACCGAAACCCCGGCGGCGTCCCGCGCATAGCGCAGGCCCGAATCTCGATCCAGCAGGGAGACGACCGTGGCGATATCGCCACCCGCTACTGCCTGTCGGAACTTCTCTGAGTCCAAAACCGCCTTGTTGCTTGCGGTGCCTTCGCCCGCCTCCGCCGTTGTCATGAAGGCCGCGCTGGCTTGAAGGATCTTTCGCCTGCTTGTCATGGGTTCAAATCTGCGCCACCCTTCGACAACACGCAAGACATGCTGCATTAATTTTTTGTTTACGGCCAACTATTGAGCCGTCAATCGGTTGGAACCAGTTGTAAACGTCGCGGCTGCACCAAACACCTTCAGCTTGGGCTCAGAATCATGGACCGGCCTTATACTAATACGGTGCAGGCGGCCGTAACCAGCGCGCTCATTCTACGCTTTGGAGCTTTCGAGCTGAACCTGCGCAATAATGACCTGCGGCGCAACGGAGTGCTGCTTAAGCTATCTCCCCAACAGCTGCAAGCGCTTCGCCTACTCGCGGAGAATGCGGGCCAAATCATGAGCCGCGAGCAAATCCAGCATGAGTTGTGGGGCGACGGTACTTTCGTCGATTTCGACCGGAATCTCAATGTCTGCATCGCCCAGGTTCGAGCGGCTCTCAACGATGATTCCGATGCTCCCCGTTACATCCAGACCATCCCCAAGCGCGGCTATCGGTTTATCGCGCCAGTGGAGCGAGTCAGCGCCCTGCCGATCATACAATCGACACCCGCGCCGCCGCGGGCACGATGGTTCTGGATCATTACCGCGGTGTTAATCGCTTCCTGCAGCATGGCCATTGGCTACCTTGCCTGGCACGCCGCCGGCAAATCGGATCGCGTAATGCTCGCAACGCTGCCGTTTGAAAACCTGAGCGGCGATCCGAACGAGGATCTCTTTACAGACGGTCTTACCGAGGAACTGATCAGCCAGTTCGGTAGCCTGGATCCCGACAAGCTGGGCGTCATAGGGCGGAGTTCGGTGATCCGCTACAAGCGGACACCCCACGGCATCGACCAGGTTGGCCGCGAGCTTGGCGTGGATTATGTCGTCGAGGGAACAGTTCGGAAGAGCGCCGGAAAAATTCGGGTAGCTGCGCGGTTGATCAAAGTCTCCGATCAAACGCAGGTTTGGGCTGGCACGTCGGAACGCAATGAATCAGAAATGTTTCAAATGCAGGAAGAGACTGCCGGGCGGATTACTGGCGCTGTCGTGGAAAAGCTGTTGGCCGGCCATGCCAGCTCGGCGCCCGCGGCGCACCCTCGCAACCTGGAAGCTTACCAGGCTTACCTGAACGGACGATATTTGCAGCACAAAGACAGTAGAACAGACCTTGAGCGAAGCATCGGTTTTTTCCAAAGCGCCGCAACCCTCGATCCGCAATTCGACCAGGTACATTCGGCCCTGGCTGAAACATACGTCGCGCTGGGCCGTTCTGGGAGTCCGCCGCAAGACGTCTTCCCTCGCGCGCGAGCGGCGGCGGAGAAAGCTCTTTCCATCAACCCGGCGAACGCGGAAGCGCACAATGCCCTTGCCAACGCGCTCTTCTGGTATGAGTGGAATTGGCCGTTGGCTGAGGAGCATTTCAAGCGCGCCGTCGCCATTAATTCTAGTTTCTCGCTCGCTTATCACGATTACGCGTTCTTCCTGGTCGGCATGGGCCGAACCGAGCAGGGTTTATCATCTCTGCGTCGCGCGATCACACTGGATCCGCTGTCTGCACGCGTCAATATTGATGCGGGCTGGCTGCTTCTGCAAGCCCATCGCTTCGATGATGCGATTCGGCAGGCACGGCGCGCTCTCGAGTTGGAGCCGGGACTGGAGGAAGCAAAAGCGTGCATACAACGAAGCATGCGGTATCAAAAGAAGTCGACACCAGATCCCGAATTGGACCGGAAGCTGCAAGCCGCGATGAAATCTGGGACAGCCGATCCGTTTAACTTAGCCACTAGCCTTGCCTTCCTCGGCGAGAATGATCGCGCCATGGATGAGCTCGATATCGCGTTCTCGAAACATAGCATCCAGATGCCACTGCTTCGCACCGAGCCGGGCTTCGAGGCGCTTCACAATCAGCCGCGCTTCCAGGCACTCATTCGAAAACTGCGGCTTCCCTGAATTATTCGGGCGGCACCAGCCGGATCATGCTGATGCTGACCGTAAAAATCCGATCGTCGGTCGACACACTCCAAGCCGGCCCAGCGTGAATATCGATGTGATAATCGTCGCTCTCCGGTAAGTCGCCTTCCACGATAAACAATCCCGGCCGGTCCAGTTTCCAGTCGCCAACCTTGCGCCCGTTAGCGCTAGCGGAAAGCTCCACTGGATGTCCCTCGCTGGCATGTCCACGAATACGCAACCGTTGCGGGCCGGGCTTCATGCGGACCAGCCGGGCCGCCGCGTGCTCCCCGATCCAGCGGTACTTATTTCCGAAGACTCCCTCCAGCTCGTACCACTCGCCCAGCAACCGCTCTACGTGGCTAGGCAGGCAAAAATCGATGACATCCGCTCGATCACCGGGATACAACTCCGCGCGGTCGCCGGATGGAAGCAGATTGTAAACCCCGCCCTCATTCGCCGCCTGATAGTTGCAACGCCGGCAATGCAACGTATCACCGGCATCGCGAGTCAAAGGCCCATGACAGTCCGGACATCGCAGCTGTGCCTGAAATTCCGACTCATCAAACGTCGCCCGCGGAGCTTCCCCGCCCTTGCGACATACCGCGGCCAGCGTTCCTCCAAGTAAATGGGCGGCTCTCCACTGCGAGCGATAAGGATCCAGGCGCGTCGCCGCACGCTTCATCACACGCTCGCCCCAGCCGCGCTCCGGCACGAACATCTCATACTCCGCATCCACGAAATGTTTGTCTATGAGACGGCGCCAGTCGCTCAGCCCCATGGTGTGATTCTGCCGGATCCCGAAGCTCTCCTCCTGACGCGCTCCGATCACATCTCGCACCAAATATCCAAGCAGTCCCCAGTCGTAAAGTTTGCGTTCCCATGGCTTCATGGTGTTGTAGTAAGGGCAGCGATAAAGCCGTAATGAAAGCAGGCGCTTCAGCGGTTCCTCAGCAAAGAGGAACGTGCCTCCGGGAGCGAGCACACGCTTCACTTCCACAAACACGCTTTCCATGTTCATGAACTGGCTCAGCATCTGAAACGCCATCACGAATCGGAGCGATCCATCGGCGAATGGCAAGTTCACTGCATCGCCGGCCACGCGAATGGGCGATCTCAAAAGCCTCCAGCGATCCTTCAACGCGGCGCCGTACCGCAGCGAATCGGCTGAAATGTCCAGCGCAAAGCCGCTGGCGCCGAATTCGTTCGCCAGCATGTAGCTGGTATGCCCGACGTTAGAGCCGATCTCGAGAAATGGCGTCATTTCGCCGATAAAGCGCAAGTGATTTCGGATGACAGCCCCTCGGCGGATGTTCTGTTCGGCGTAATGCGCAATGGCGCGCTCGGGCTCGCCCAGCGAAGCGAAGTTGTGAAACTCTACCTCCGCGCGCTTCACAGCTAGCGACTGCGCTTCCATTAGAGCAGCATCTCCAGCTCAAGCGACCGGAGATCTGGCACTACAATATCCGGTGAATGCGATTCCAATTCTTCCAAGGCGGTCAAACCGGTTGCCACCGCTACCGACCGAATTCCGTTCGCCTTCGCCGCTCGGACGTCGTTAGGATGATCGCCGATCAGCGAAATATGGCTGTCGCGTCCGATCCATCCCTGGCGCCGCGCATGCCGGATCGCGAACCGCACCAATCCAGCGCGGTCTTTGGCGAGCTCCGCGAAGGCACCGAAGCGAAAATAAGGCCGCAAGCCCGCCCGCTCCATCTTTCGCCAGCCGATGCGCGAAAGATTCCCCGTCACCAAGCCGATCACCACGCCACGGCGGTGCAAGCGGCCCAACATGCGCCGGACGCCCGGGCAAACTTTCTTCGAAAGGTTGGGAGAGGTGCGGACATAGATGGATTGAGCGTGCTTGATCACGGCCGGCATCGCTTTTCGGATGGCGCCCGGTTTCATCCCCGCTCTGGTCATCATAGTGGCGAGAATATCGCGATCCAACATCCCCGCCACAGGCACGCCCTCAGTGGTGGTCTCTATCGATACAGTGCGCCGGATCGCATCCACGAGCGCCTGCCGATGGTGCGGTCCAGCGCGGCGGATCAGTGTTCCGTCAATATCAAACAGCACCATTGCGTCCACGCGGTTCAAACTCCTACTATAGAGCATGGAGATTGATTTCCCGAACGGGAAGAAACTCCGTCTGATGGTCGGCGACATCACTAAGATCCGGGTGGACGCCATTGTCAATGCAGCGAATTCCGGATTGCGCGGGGGCGGTGGAGTGGATGGCGCCATTCATCGCGCCGGCGGATCCACGATCATGCGCGAACTCGACGAAATACGCGCCAGTTCCGGTGACTGTCCAACCGGCAGCGCCGTGGTCACCACCGCCGGCGCGCTTCCTGCCCAGTATGTAATCCACGCCGTCGGCCCCATCTATCAGGATGGAAAACACGGAGAGCCGGCCCAACTGTCGAGCTGCTATCGCAAAGCTCTGGAGTTGGCGGGAGAGCGCGGCGCCCGTACGGTCAGCTTTCCTGCCATCAGCACCGGTGCATTTGGCTATCCGGCCGCGGAAGCCGCCGACATCGCGCTCGCTAGCGTCGCCCAGCATTTCGAGCAGACTGAATCGGGAGTGCGCGAGGTTTTATTCGTTCTTTTCGATCAGGGGTTTTACGATCTCCACGCTCGTGCCGCGTCTCGCCGCTTCCATGTCGATCGGCTTGAAAGGCACGCCTAGCTTGCCATCGAGAGAAAAACCACGCGTCTCTCACAAAACTCCCATTAAGGCTTACCCGCGATCGAAGCCGGGCGCCCGGCCCCAAACACAGCGCATATGGATGTGGTTAGTGCTGATTTACTTCGTCGCGGTGTTGCTCCACTTCGCCTGCCTGAAGCCTCAGACCGTGTTCCCCCTGCTGGCGACCGATGAAGCTCAGTATCTCTCGTTGGGAGAGAATCTCCGGCTCGGTCAAGGATTCACTACGCATGGCGAATTCCACGCCGGAGCGCCGCCCCTGTATCCTCTATTCGTCGCTTTTGCGCACTCCTGGGGTCCATATCCCCGGCTCTCAGCTTTGTGGTTCAGTTGCTTTGCGATCTGTCTCGCGATTTTTCCGGCTTATGCTTTAGCGCGGTACGTCAATCTCAGCCGGCCGATATCGGGTCTTCTCGCGGCGGCTGCCGCATTGCTCCCGCACACGCTCTGGGCTGGCTTGTACATGGCCGAAACACTCAACTACCCCCTTTTCGTCGCCGCCTTCTACGTTCTGGCTCGATGGGTAGAGGAGCCTACGGTCAAGCGCGATTGCGTGGCTGCCGGATTGCTATCCGCAATGGTTCTCACAAAGGTGGCGGCTTGGTCTTTGGTTGGAGCCGTCCTCATCACCGTGATCGTTCTGTCGATCTTGCGGCGCGGTCCAGCTAAGCTTTGGCTTCACGCGCTCACAATCTTTTCCGTCCTCATCGCGGCGCAAGTCGCCTGGCAGTTATTCAAATATGGTCATCATGCCGCAGGCCTTGGATCGTACGGGCACGTGTTGGGTGACTTCGGCTTGCCGCAGCCGTCGATCACGCTGTTGGGCGTTTATCTAGGCGATTTCTTGCTTGCCCCGGGCATATTTGTAGCCGTACCGTTACTTTTGTGGTTCAAAGAATACGGTGCAAAACGCTTCGCTTTGGCGATTCTGCTGGCTGCCACGTTGCTCTGCCAGCTTGCAATTCACGGTTTTCTGGAAGCTGGGCTCACTGGATCGTTGAGAGAACGGCTCTTCTCTTACTCGCTGCCTCTCATGGCCATATTCGCTGTGAAAGGACTCGATTCCTGGCCCGCCGCCGGCAAGCGGACTAAAGTGCTGTTCGTGGCAACGCCGCTTGTTTTGCTGTTGCTGGTCAGTCGTTATGCTTTCCCTTACAACCCTGTTCTCGATATTCCTTGGGCTAGCCTCCTTGGCTCCTTCGCCTGGATCGGCGTTGACAGCTTTACTAAAGTCCATTTAATGGCGGTGACCGCCTTTGGCATTGTGTCTGGAGGAATCTTATTCCTGCTTCTTCCGCGTCGATGGATACAGGCATCGATGGCGGCTTTTGTCCTTATTTTTTATAGCAGCGCCTTCGCGAGCAGTACGAAAGAGATGACCCAGTTGAGTGCGCGCGGCAAAACGGATGTGGATGCCTACGTCTACTGGCTCTCGGTTCAGCACGTGAATCCTGACGACCGCCTAATCATTTGCGGCCCCATGGCTTATTACGAAGAGCGTCATAGATCCGCGCCGTTTGATCCTTTGTTCGTTGATTGGCAGCGGCGATTCCGCTTCAGCGATATTTGGCTTTATCAGTTCGAGACCTACGGCCGTTACGATGTTCGAATGGCCCAAACTCCGGACCAGATTCGAGATCTGGCGCGCCCCGGAGATCATATTTTGTGCACCACGCGGCTAACCGATCTGGATCTCGCGAGCTATCGAATGCCGATATATCTCTATACGGCGTCCAAGGCGCTGGCAGCTTCGCCGCGCCCGCTCTACACGGTGGACATAACAGCGGAACAATCGTATAAAGGCGTCCTGGGCGCGCCCCTCAATTTGCCCGTTGGAAATTACAGAGCTACGGTCTTTATGAGATCCGCTCCGCACGCGCAATTCTCGGTCGACGTCGTGAAAGTCAAGGACAATGCCCTCATTGCAGGGCGAAAAGTCGATACGTCCGAGAGCACTTTCGATTTCTTCGTTCCAGGAGACGCGCCGGTGCAGTTCCATCTTGGCGGGACCGGTGATCCCGCTCTGTTTCAGCTATTGACATTGACATATCTCGGTCCCGCGCGATAACTTACTTCTTCAAGAATTGCTGAATAGATTTGGTCGCCTGCTTGATACGGTGGTCATTCTCCACGAGTGCGAATCGCACGTGGCCTTCGCCCATCGGCCCGAATCCGATGCCTGGCGAAACGGCCACCAGCGCCTTTTGCATGAGCAGCTTTGCGAACTCGAGCGATCCTAGCGCGCGGTGCTGCTCGGGAATCGGCGCCCATACGAACATCGATCCACGAGGCGATTCCACGGGCCAGCCGGCGCGCTTCAATCCAGTGACCAGGAGGTCGCGCCGCTTCTGATAAGTAGAACAGATTTTCTTGGTCTCCTTGGCGCATTCGCGCAGCGCGATAATCGAGGCGATTTGGATGGGCTGAAAGATTCCGTAGTCGAGATAACTCTTAATGCGTGCCAGCGCGGCGATCAGCTTTCGGTTGCCCAGACAGAATCCCACGCGCCAACCGGCCATGTTGAAACTCTTCGACATGGAATAAATCTCGATCCCAATCTCCTTGGCGCCGTCCACCTGCAGTAGACTCGGCGCGCGATACCCGTCGAAGCAGATATCGGCGTATGCGAAGTCATGAACTATCATCGTTCCGTGCTGCGCCGCCAGACCAACGATATCGCGAAAAAACTGGAGGTCCACGCACTGCGTCGTTGGATTGTGCGGAAACGAAATCAGAATCATCTTGAGCTTGCGCGAGGAAGTCTTGTAAAGATGCTCCAGACCGTTCAGGAAAGTGGCTGGATCGGGCATCGGCAGCATGCAGGCGTGGCCCTCGGCCATGATCACGCCGTACTGATGAATCGGGTAAGCGGGATTCGGCGACACCACCGCGTCATCCGGCCCGACCACCGCGAATAGAAGATGTGCGAGGGCGTCCTTGGCGCCGATCGTAACGATTGCCTCGGATTCCGGATCGAGCTCGACGTTATATTGCTGACGATAGTGTTTGACAATCTCCATCCGCAACTGCGGAATGCCGCGCGACATCGAGTAGCGGTGATTCCGCGGATTCTTGACCGCCTCTATCAACTTCTTGACCACCGGCTCGGGCGTCGCGCCGTCGGGATTGCCCATTCCCAGGTCGACCACGTCCAGTTGCGCAGCGCGCGCTTTGGCCTTCATCTCGTTAATGACGGCAAATACGTAGGGCGGCAGCTTCTGAATCCGGTAGAATTCTTCGGGGATCACGGACATACTCTATTGTAGAGGCATGCTCACCGATCTGGTCCAGATCCGCAGGCTCGGCCATCAGAAACGGAGCGAGAATTTCCGCTTCCGGGCTTATCTCAAGAACCACCGGCACTCCGATCGCAGGCTGCGCCGATTCGGCGAGGATATCGAAGCACAGATCGATTGCACGCAATGCGCGAATTGCTGCCGTGTCAGCGAGGTCGGTATCACGGATCGCGACATCGACAAGCTAACGAAGTTTCTCGGCGTGACTAGAGCGGAGTTCATCCGCGACTCTACACAGCTTGACCAGGCCGGCGACTTGATTCTCAAAAAGACGGAGGCCGGCTGCGTCTTTCTGAAAGACAATCTATGCACCGTTTACGAAGCCCGTCCGCAGAACTGTGCCAATTTCCCGCACCTGGTACGGGGCTCGGGCTCGATCGCCAGCCGCATGTGGCAATTCGTCGATCGTGCCGAATTTTGCCCGATCGTATACAACTGGATCGAAAAGGTCAAAGAAGATATCGGATTTTGATCGACTCATGAAACTCGAAGATCTGCTCGATCGCCTCCAGGAATTCGACCTTTTGCTCGACACCGATCCGAAATTTCCGAGCGTGACCGGTCTCACGGTCGGCGACACCGGCGGACGTTCGTGGTGGGCGCATCCGCAGGCCAAGCAGATGTATGGATTATCGTGCGGGCTGCGAGATCATCCCGATGTCCTGATGGTGAAGCTGATCTCGGGTAAGGTTACTTTTATTCACCGACCGCTTTGGCCGGCCATTTTCGCGATCGGAACATCGCGCGAGCCGTGGCAGATGGATGGCCTTTCAAAAGAAGCGAAAGCGCTTTTGAAAAAGACAGATCGACAGGGAAACATCGAGTCATCCGGCGGCCCAGTGCGCGAACTCGAAGCGCGGCTATTAGTACATGCCACGAGCGTTCACACCGAGCACGGTTTCCATATGAAGGAAGTGCGGAGCTGGGCTGTCTGGGCGCGTTCGGTCCAGCTCGGCAAAGTGAAAATGTCGCCGGTCGAAGCAAAGGCACAGCTCGAATCCGTTGTGGCGCGGCTTAACCAACAGTGCGGGGCGAAGGGAACCCTCCCGTGGCAGGCCAAGCGACGGCGTGCGCCGCGAAAGGCTTAACCAGCGAGCGCCTTCACCGCCGCCACCGCCCGGTCGATCTCCTCGCGTGAATTGTAGATGTGCGGCGAGAATCGCAAGCCTTGCGAATCACCGGTCGCGGTCATCGCAATCGCAATCCGATGATGGTCCCACAGCGCATCGTAGGCCTGCTTGGTCGGAACGCGACTTATGTCGCACTTGATAACTCCAGCGGATAGCTCCGGCTCAAGGTTGGTCTTCAACTTTACGCCGCCGACATCCGAGAGCTGGCGCTTCATGTACCCCGATAGAGACCGCATGCGCGCTTCTACCGCGGCCGGCCCAATGAGCGTTGCAAAATCTATGGCCGATTCCAATGCGACGATCCTTGGATCATCCCGCTGCCCGTACACCTCCAACTTTCGCGCACCCTTGAGATGATCCGACCAGCCTGCCGTCACGATCGACGGCCAGACCTGCGCAATCCGATCCGCCCGCACAAACAGTACGCCGTTCTCGAGCGGGCCCATCAGCCACTTGTGCGCGCTGGTAGAAAAAGTATCGCAGCCGATCTCCTTCAGGTTCACATCTAGAGCGCCGAAACTTTGCGCACCGTCCAGGTGCATCCAGATGCCACGCCGGCGGGCGATTTCGGCGATCTCCCGCGCCGGATACATAATGCCAGTGGTGCTAGTCAGGTGCGTTACCGCGATCAACTTGGTTCGCGGCGTGATGGCTTTGTCCGCCTGCGAAATTAGCTCATCCTTGCTGGCCGCGGGCACGCGGACCGGAAGAACAGTCACGGTGAATCCCTCGCGCTTGGCCCGCATCTTCCAGGAGTCATTATTCGAAGGATGATTGTGATCGTAGATGATCACTTCGTCTCCGGACTTGAGGTCGACGCCCTCGACCACAGTATTGGTGCCTTCGCTCGTATTCCGTGTGATCGCGATCTCATCGGCTGAAACGCGCAGCATACCGGCGATCTTTTCGCGAAGCCGCTCGCGCAGAGGATCGTATTTCGCTCGGTTCTGGAACGAGGGATTGGACTGGAAGTCGCGCATGAACTCGGCGTGCCGGTCCAGTACGGGCCGCGAAGCCGGGCACACGTTGGCGGCGTTCAAGTAGATCAGATTCTCTTCGAGGGGAAACTGCCGCTTAACGAGCGACCAATAGTTTTCATTGTTGGCGTCAGGCGCGGAGGGCGCTGCTTTCAAAGCGCTACTGAAAGCCGTCCAGGAAGCGGGAAGCGCTGCCAGCGCGGGGATGGTGCGGATGAAACTTCGCCGGGAACTTTCCATCCCCCAATTGTACGCCTATCGCAAGTGCTCGGTAATCGTGAGCGGATCTTGGACCCGGAAACTCATCCGGGTGTCCGCCGGGATCTCGGCCGGCTTGCCGCGCACCAGCACAACGTTGGCCAGGTCGCCGCCATAAGAGCTTGCGCTATCCTTCTTGAACGTCGCAGTATGGACACGGATGCGCTGGCCGTCCGAAGTCGAGACCTCGACGATTTCGACGCCTAGATTCGACGGACCATTCAATCTTCCAGGATGTTGTGTTTCAACCACCCGGCCCTGCACGCGCGCGCCGCGTTCGGCGATTACGAATCCATCTATCACTAGCGGGCGCTCGAGTGTGGCCACAAAACCGTCGCCCGCTTCGTTACGGACTGATGATATCGTCTCGCCGATCCTCACCGCGAGAATCGTGCCGGGCTGGATGGTCACCGTGTTGGGCGTCCTGGTTTGAGGCAGCATCTGAGGAGGCGTCTGAGGCATGGGAGACGGTAGTGCAGGAGCTTCTGGTTGCGGAGCAGGCGGCGCCACCATCGGTTCAGGGCGTGACTCTGGGACTGGCGCGGGCTGGGCCGCCGGCATCGGCGGCGGAGCACTCTCGTGCAGTGGCCGCTGGTTCTGTGGTGGCTCATTGCGGGCGATAACTACCGGCCTCGATAGGCGTACCGGCGGCGGCCGCAGGGGAGAAGGCTTCTCTCGCACTGGCGCTGCCGGAGGAACAGCCAGAACGGGCGCAGCCTCAGGCTGTTGGACCACAGGGGGCTGGATCGCAGTGGGAGCAGGATCAACTTGCGCTACCGCGACAGAAACCGGCGCCTGCGGCCGGACCACTACCGGTGCTGGCAACGGCGCGGCGTCCTCGGGCCTTACCGCAATGTAGACGATTCCCGACGCAATTACTGCGCCAGCGGCGAAAGCGATCAGGATGTTGGAGTTCACGCCACACCCCTCCCTACTTATTAAACGTGGCACGGGTCGGCTGCGTTTCGCAACCCGAACCGTTAAAATGGTTTCAGATTGGCATTTCCCAAAGCATTTCATATTGGACCGGTCGATATATCGCCGGCCACGGTTCTAGCGCCTATGGCCGGCGTTACTGATACTGTATTCCGGCGTCTGATCCGCAACCAGAGCGGCTGTGGGCTCATCATGACCGAGTTCACCAGTTCTCACGGTGTCATCCATTCGCTCAAATCCAAGAAGCCCACGCGAACCTTTCGTTACCTCTATTTCGAACCGGAGGAGCATCCCATCTCGGCGCAGCTTTTCGGCTCCGACCCGCAGGTAATCGCCGACGCAGCCAAAGCGTGTGAAGACTTCGGCTTCGATATCGTGGACATCAACTTCGGCTGTCCGGTGAACAAAGTCGTGAAGTGCAACGGCGGATCAGGATTACTTCGGGACCTGCCTTTGGTGGAAGAGATCCTGCGGAAGGTACGGGCCGCGATCTCGATCCCCCTGACGCTGAAGTTCCGCGCGGGCTGGAGCGATCGTGAACTCGTGGCTGTCCAGATGGCGAAATTGGCGGAAGACTGCGGACTGCAGGCCATCGCGCTGCATCCACGCACGCGCGAACAAGGTTATAGCGGAAAAGCCGATTGGAGCCGGATCGCGGAGGTGAAAGCCGCCGTCCGCATTCCTGTCATTGGCAACGGCGACATCGTGACACCCGAGGACGCCGTTCGAATGGTCGATGAGACCGGCTGCGACGCCGTGATGATCGGCCGCACGGCCTCTTCCAATCCTTGGATCTTCCGGCAGATCAGCCAGTACCTCGAGACTGGAGCATACGATCATCCCACTGAGCCCCAGCGCTACGAAATCATGCGGACGTACTATGCGATGCTGCTCGATCGCGCCGCCCCCGACGCCGTCGGCAAGATGAAGCAGTTTGCTACTTACTTTACGCACGGCGTTCGCAACGGATCGAAGCTGCGCGTCGAAATTTACAAGGCCACTGAGGCCCCACAAATTCTGGATCAGGTCGATGCTTTTTTCCAGCGGGAGATCTGCGACGTCCCCGCCTGAGCGCCCGCTGAAGTCTGACCTCAAGCCCGATGGGTCGCTCAAAAAGGTCCAGCTCATCACGGACGGCTCCTGTATCGGCAATCCCGGCCCGGGCGGTTGGGCGTGCATCCTGCGGTATGGCTCGACCAAGCGCGAAATCTTCGGCTGCGAAGACGAGACCACCAACAATCGAATGGAACTCAAAGCTGCCGTCGAAGGGCTGCGTACTTTGAAGGAATCCTGCCAAGTAGAGATTGTGACCGATTCCAACTATGTCAAGCACGGGATCACCGAGTGGATTCATAAGTGGAAAATGAATGGTTGGCGCACGGGCGGCAAGAAGCCGGTTGCGAATCAGGATCTCTGGCATGAGCTAGACGAACAGGTATCACAGCACAAGGTAGTGTGGGAGTGGACCAAGGGCCATGCCTCTCACGCCGACAATAATCGCTGCGATGAGTTGGCACAAGCCGCGGCCCGCATGCAAATATCCAGCAATTGTCCCTAGTGATTGCATCGCACAGGTGGGCGGCCGCCACTTCAGCATCTACCTCGCGCGGCCTCGAAAATCTTTCGTTTGCGTGCTGGATATCGAATTGCAGGGTTCCGGATCATGCCCAGTGCCAAGGCGCATACACTTTCGCTGGGCCTGCATGCGGTGTCAGCGGGCTTGGTTCTACTGCTGACATCGCGCGCGCTCCGAAGTCCCTCACCCCATCCGCTCGGCCCCATCACGCCGCTCGTCGCGCCACAGCGGATATTTCTGAAACAGCATGAGCAACGCGCCGGGGGCGGCAACCAGACCCTATTGCCAGCCAGACACGGCGCCCCGCCGCCAACCGCTCACCGGACCTTCATCCCGCCGGTTTCGCTCCCTGATCCGAAGCTGCTCATGCCGGTTACGGTCGCGTTTGAATCGCCCACTATCGAGATCGACGTGCAACAAATCGGCGATCCTGCCAGCCTTCTCGCCAACGGCGGACTCGGAATGCACGGCAGCAATGGTATCGGCGATCATGGCTGCTGCGGCGGCATCGGCAATCAGACTTCCGGAAAACCCGGCCTCGACGGCGGTGCGCGAATCGGCCATAAAATCACGCCGCCCCAACTCGTATACAAAGTAGAACCCGAGTTTTCCGAAGCCGCGCGGAAAGCCAAGCATCAGGGTGTGGTTGTGCTGGCTATTGAGGTGGGTGCCGACGGCCAGCCCCGAAATCTGCGGGTGCTCGAGATGCTGGGCCTCGGCCTCGATGAAAAGGCAATCGAAGCGGTGGCCCAATGGCGGTTCCGGCCTGGATATCAAGATGGCCGTCCCGTAGTCACCATGGCCACTGTAGAGGTGAGGTTCCGCCTTATGTGATTGGCGGGCTGGTTTCCTATCTGGGTTTTCTGGCGGGGTTTTCTGGCAATGCTAATTCCTCGATAGACGTGCACAGGCCAGTCGAGCGATTCTGTAACTACAAAACGGCGGCGTTGCGTCCCCAGAGCTTCGGCCGTCTGGTTCACGCTCCCAGACGGTTGGGGCTAAAGCGGCGCCGCCGTGTTGTCTATCTCACGACGATATTGACAAGCTTGTCGGGCACCACGATCACCTTGACCACTTGTTTTCCGTCCAACAGTGAGCGGATCTTAGCGTCCGTCATGGCGTGCTTTTCGAGCGCCTCGCGAGGGGTTCCGAACGCGACATAGACGCGCCCGCGAACTTTGCCATTAACCTGAATCACAATCTCGGCTTCTTCTTCGCGCGCAAGTTCCGCGTCATAAGCCGGCCACGGATGATGGAAGACCGGACCGGTCTTGCCCTGCTCCTCCCATAATTCCTCGGCCAAATATGGCGCGAAGGGCTCCAGCATGAGAGTCAGTTTTTCAATGACGTCGGCCATGACCGGGCCGGAGATCTGCTTTTCCAGGTCGGTGAGCGTGTTCATCAACCCCATCAAGGCGGCGATGGAGGTGTTGAAATGCCAGCGGCTCTCGAAATCTTCGGTAATGAGTTTCAAAGTCTGGTGAAGCTTGCGGAGGGCCTGGCGGTCCGCTTCGGTTGGCTCCGAATGGCCCTGCCCGATATTTCTGGTGACGAAACGGTAGACACGGCCGAGAAACGCATGCGAGCCATTGGCGCCGGCGTCGGTCCAGTCCATTTCTTTCTCGGGCGGCGCGGCGAAAAGTTCGAAGACGCGGCCCGTGTCGGCTCCAAACTGTTCGACCATGTCGTCGATACTAACGACGTTGCCTCTCGATTTCGACATTTTGGCGCCGTCTTTGATCACCATTCCCTGATTAAAAAGGCGCTTGGTGGGCTCGCTGTTGGTAATGAGTCCCATATCGCGCATGACCTTGGTCCAGAAGCGCGAATAGATCAGGTGCAGGATGGCGTGCTCGATGCCGCCGATATATTGATCGATCGGAAACCAGTAGGCGATCTTCTTGGCATCGAACGGCGCGGTGGCGTTGTGCGGATCGCAGTAGCGATAGAAATACCACGAGGAATCGATGAACGTGTCCATGGTATCGCTCTCGCGCCGCGCGGGCGCTCCGCATTTCGGACACTTAGCATTGATGAACTCGGGAACGTTTTCGAGCGGCGAGCGCCCCTTGCCCGTAATCGGAACGCTGAGCGGCAAGACCACCGGCAGATCCTTTTCGGGCACCGGTACGATTCCGCATTTCGGGCAATAGATCACCGGGATCGGCGTACCCCAATACCGTTGGCGCGAGATGCCCCAGTCCTTGATGCGATAGGTTACAGCGCCTTTGCCGAAGTCTTCTGCCTCGGCTTTGGCGGTCATCACCCGCCGAGCCTCGGGGCTGGGCAATCCGGAATATTCGCCCGAATGTTCGACGACACCGTCGTCCGGGGATGCTTCTTTCATCGTCGCGGCGGCAGCCAACGCTCCATCGACTGGCCGGATGACCGGGCGGATTGCGATGCCGTACTCCTTGCAAAACTCGAAGTCGCGCTGGTCGTGCGCGGGAACAGCCATGATCGCGCCGGTTCCGTAACCCATCAGCACGAAGTTACCGATCCAGATCGGGATGCGGTCACTGCTATAGGGATTGATCGCGTATTTTCCGGTGAAGAGGCCTTCTTTTTCGACATCGCCGGGCCCTTTGGCGGCGCGCGAATCGATCATTCGCTTCACTTGCGCCTTTAGCTCGCTGCTGGCTAGTTCCGCCACTAGCGGATGCTCGGGCGCGAGAATCACGCAAGTCGCGCCGTAAATAGTGTCGACACGCGTCGTAAACACCCGGATGGGCGCGCCGGTACCTTCCAAGTGGAAATCGATCTCCGCGCCTTCCGAGCGGCCGATCCAGTTACGCTGCATGGTCAGCACGCGCTCGGGCCAGCCCTCTTCCAGATCCTTGATGGCATTGAGAAGTTCGTCGGCGTACTCAGTGATGCGCAGGAACCACTGCTCGATAGCGCGCTGCTCCACCTGCGTCGATTCGTGACGCCAGCAGCAACCATTCACAACTTGTTCGTTCGCGAGTACGGTGCCGCACTCCGGGCACCAGTTCACCAGCGCCTGTTTGCGATAGGCCAGGCCACGCTCCAGCATCTTCAGAAAGAACCACTGATTCCAGCGGTAATACTCGGGATCGCAGGTGGCGATCTCGCGCGACCAGTCGTAACTGAACCCCATGCGCCGGTGCTGCCGCTTCATGTTCTTGATGTTGAACATGGTCCACTCGTAAGGGTCGCGGTTGTTAGCGATGGCGGCGTTCTCGGCGGGAAGGCCGAAGGCATCCCAACCCATGGGATGAAGCACGTTGAAGCCGCGCATCCGTTTGTAGCGCGCCAGCGCATCGCCGATGGCGTAGTTCCGGAGATGGCCGATGTGCAGCGTGCCGCTCGGGTATGGCAGCATCTCGAGCACGTAGAACTTGGGCTTGGTGGAATTCTCCTCGGCCTGAAACAGCGTGGAATTATTCCAGCGTTCCTGCCACTTCAGTTCGATCTGCTGATGGTCGTACTGCTTTTCCGGCATAGCTTCTTGAGTGTTTCGATATTCCTCACGTCATCACCTTCTTTGTCAATCGGTGTTTCGAGGATGAAAGCTTTCCCTCGAAGCTTCGGATGGTTGAGGATGCGGCGAAACCCTTCTATTCCAATATAACCGCGTCCGATGTGTTCATGCCGGTCGACATGCGAGTTCAGCGCGGTCTTGGAATCGTTAGTGTGGATGACCTTGACGTTGTCGAGCCCCAGGATTAAGTCGAGTTGCGCGACCGTTTTCTTGAGCCCGGCGGCGGTGGAGAGATCGTAGCCCGATGCAAGGCAGTGGCAAGTGTCGATGCAGAAGCCGATCTTCAGATCGGTTAGCTCAGCCGCGAACTGCCGCATGACCGTGAGTTCTTCGAAGTGGCTGCCCAGCGCCGCGCCCGAGCCCGCCGTATTTTCCAGCAGCACAGTCAATTTTCGGGTATCCAGCCCTCGGGCGGCTTCTGCGAGCGATCGAATTACCGCGTAGATCCCTTCCTCCACCGAATGGCCTTTGCAGTTGCCCGGATGCGCCACCAGGTACTCGGCTCCGATAAGCAGCGCGCGTTCGATCTCTCCACGAAAAGCCGCCGTCGACTGCGCGCGTAACGCCTCGCTGCAGGAGGCCAGATTGATCAGGTAGTTGTCATGGATGACCAGCGGATAGAGGTCGTGCTTTTCGCGGACGCGGGTGAGCAGCTTGACGGCGCTCTCGGCCGGAGGCGACGCGCGCCACATGCGCGGGCTGGCCGAGAAAATCTGAAAGGTGTTGGCGCCGATTCTAGCTGCTGTAAGCGCTGCGTCCTCTAGCGATTTGGCGATGGAGGTGTGAGCGCCGATACGCAAGCTCGATAGTAACAATCCAGTGTGCCGAAATTCGGGTTTGAGTCTAGCACTAAATCTGCGTGGCCGGATCAGGAGTTCGAATTCGCTCCGCCGTGGAGGCCATGAGCAGGCGATCGCGTGCCACGTCTACGGGCGGGAGTCCACGGTCCTGCTCAGCGATGTACCAGTCCGATATGACCTAATTGTGTCGGCCCGGAACGAATAACAGCCCACGAAAGGTGCGCAGGAGTACGCTTAATTAATGGCTATGAGGCCCGCTGGTCACAAAGGAGCGATATTCTCGCCGAAAGAGTTCTTAAAAGCACGGCGTCCGGAAAGATTCTCAGATTCCGCGGTGCACGAGCGACCAATCCTTGATCGTTCCATTCTCGAGTACCACTTAGAGACTTTGACAAGCCGTAACCAAGAGGCCCCGTTCGCTACTTTCGCCCGTCACTTAGCACAGCGCGAAATTTGCCCAAACCTGCTGCCCCAGACTGGTCCCACCGGTGGAGGCGACAGCAAGGTGGACTCTGAAACTTATCCGGTCGCTGACGCTATTGCACTCGGGTGGTTCGTGGGAATCGGAAGAGAAGCCTCATCAGAACGATGGGGCTTTGCCTTCAGCGCAAAGAAAAAGTGGCAGGAGAAAATGCTTTCAGACGTGGCTAAGGCCATCGAAACCGGACGTGGTTACACCAAGATGTTCTTCGTCAGTAACCAGTTTATTCGGGATAAAAAACGTGCGCAGGCTGAAGACGAATTGCGCGTGAAGTACGGAGTGGACGTCAGGATTCTCGACCGGACGTGGATTCTGGATAAGGTATTCACAAATGGGCACGAGGCGCTCGCAATCAAAGATCTCGACCTGGTGACCTCAGCACGAGAAGAGAAACAACGAGGCCCGTTAGATACACAACGAGAGTTGGATCTAAGAGAAATCGAAGCGCGGATTAAAGTAGCACTTCAGGAAGGACGTATAAGCCCTCAACTTGCCGAGGATTGCATTGAATCGGCTAACTTAGCAAGGCAGCTGGAGCGCCCGCGAACCGAGGTCGAGGGGCTTTATGAGCGGGCTGAAGAACTTACCACAAGATGTGGCACGGAACATCAGCGATTGAAGTGCGCATATCAACAAGCCTGGACCGCCTTTTGGTGGCATGAGGACTACGAGCGATTCAATCAACTCTACGCCACTGCCGAGCAGCGCGCGAAGGGAAGTTTGAATGCATACGACCTCGAACTCCTGAGCAACCTTTGGACCGTTCTGCATGGCGCTGTGCTTCGGGGAAAAATAGACCCGCACACTTCATTTTTCTCCTTTCGGACGGACACCCTCTCCAGGGAGCTTGAGAGGTTATCTAAACCGGAAGACCAGCCTAGTACGGTGCTTCACGTAAGAGCCTTGCGGCTGCAGATGGACCTCAGCCTAAGTCTTGCTGGGAAGAAGCCAATAGAACCGGTTCTCCGGGAATTCCAAGTGATCATCCGCTCCTGTGAGGGGCTTGCTGGATTTCCTCTTGAACCCTTGGTTGAGATCCTTACAGAAATCGGAGAATTTCTAGGTGGACAACCCGCGTACGATGAACTGTTCGAGGCCGTTGTAAGCGTCCAGAGGAACCGGAAAGCAGACGTTGTGGCGGCTCGTATGCTGTTGCAACGTGGTGCACAGCAATTGAGCGCTGGCCGACACTACGACGCAATTCGCACCATTGGCCTCTCGCTGCGGCGATTGTACAAGCACGAAAGTCGTGATGACGCAGTGCGCGCCTTGTACTTGTGTGGTTGCGCGTATGAACGGGTTGGGCTCTTATGGGCGGCCCGCGGTACCTTACTTTCGGCTGCGTCGCTAGCGGCTACGGAGTTCTGGGAATATGGAGAAGTCACAAAATCCCAGGCCGCATGCTATCGGGCGCTCAAGTGGTTTGAACTTCAGTTGGGACGAGTACCGCAGGCACTTTCATGGCACGAGGTCGAGATGGTTTCGAGGGGAGCCTTAGCCGCCAAAGGTGAAAACGAAGAACTCGACGAACGGGATATGGCGTTTGATGCGAGCTTGGGCCTGTTGTTTCTGAAAACAGATCTGTGGGAACTCAAGCGGCTATCAAGACTGCCAGATGTTCTTAATCGACTTGGCCTCTTCAACGCGTGGGCCGCGCTTTTATATGCTCTCGGCCACGAGGATAAGTTGCGTGACACATTTTACAAAGAGGCAGGTGTGGGAGACGAGGTCCGTGACTTCTTTCTGAAGTGGCGCGATCACCGAGCCTCTCGGGAGCTGTCTAAGAAGCCCGCGCTTTATGAAGAGAGGAAGGTTAATCTCACGTCCCATCTGCTGGGCTGCGACATCAACGTTGAGGTGGAGAATCTCATGCCCTGCCTCGAACTCGCTGAGTCCTTACTTGCCGCCCTGGAAGCGTTGCTATCAACGGGAACCGTGGATCTCATCGGCGCCCAGGAACCTGTCTTGGCCATTTCCATATGCAAGTCGGATTTCGTGAATCAGCCATTCGAGTTCAAGGTAATAGACGACACGGGTAGACCACACGTGAGCATCGTGTGTAGCATGTTCCACCCTTACCGCATGAAGGTCACGATGCAGGAACAGGTGAAGGAGAAACTATTCGAACTCCTCGGAGCGATCTTCGCTAGAGTATTCGTGATGGACAATCCGCTGAACGTTTTTGAAAGACTGCTGAACGATGAACTTGCGTTTGACAGATCTGTTAACTTCTCCGGCAGCCTCATGGCCATATCGAATGTGCTGGGCAATGAGCCGAAGAGCCAAATTTCGAGTTGGTCGGACCAGACAGTCAACGAATACCCTCTACTGCGTAGCAAGCCGTGGGACGCAAATGATGTGCGCGAGCCGGAACAGATCCATGAGGTTCGTCCCTTGACGCCTGGTGAGGGCGACGTACCGGCGGACCTGATCGATCGCAGTAGCGTTAAGCAAAAGGAAATCCAGACCGTTTCCCTGATACGCCAGTCGCTTTGGGAGAAGGCCAAATGGGTCGCGACGGGCTACGCGACTGGCGCGGAGGAAGGGGTCCCCCCGATCCTGGCCCTTGTTTTCGAGGACCCGGAGGCCGGAGAGCTAATCTTCCGTTATATGCGGGAAGATCTTGGAGGTGACCTTGATGTGGGGGAACGCCTGCGTATCGCGATCGTCCGCGGAATCAACGAGGCGGAGCCCTATTCATACAGAGTTGTCATTGGATCATCCGTCTTAAACGACGGGTTCCAACGAAAAGAGGTTCGCTACGGGATCTTCGTGAGCCGAATCAATACTATGCGCCCTGAGTCAGCCGTCAACCTGGAGAGATTCTTGCGGGCCTATGAAAAATTCAGATTCTACTTCCTCATGCCAGCGGTCTTTAAGAATGGGACACTGGACCTCCTTTATGGTCAGCACTTAAGTAAGCACGAATTATCCGTTCGATATGCGTGGGAGATTGGAAGAAACGATCCGGACTCCATCGCGGTCCACAGTGACGATGCTCCAATAATCCCGCCAGGACAACCCAATGCGCCAGTCGGAGATCTAATCAAATGGAAACAGGAGAAAGAAAAATCGTAAACCCTGAAGTCGCTATCGTGTTATCGAATCGGTGTTCGTAACGCTAGCGGCAGCCTTGACCGTGGGTCCGATACCTCCAAACGATTTCGGTATTGAAGCCCAACAGCCGTCTGTCGCTGCGGCAAACCCCGCGGCGAGCGCTGCGTTCTCTAGCGATTTGCCGATGGAGGTGTGAGCGCCGATACGCAAGCGGCTGGACTACTCCTCTCGCAAAGCGACGATCGGATCGATGCGGGACGCCCTGCGCGCAGGCAGCAAACATGCCACTAAGGCGATGACTCCGAGGATTGACGCAACTGCCAGGAACGTCGCCGGGTCATCCGCCTGAACCCCGAAGAGAAGGTTCGCGAGGATACGTTTGAGACCCAAAGCTGCCGCTAGTCCGGTTGCGATTCCCGCCACCGCGATCGTCATTCCTTCGCGGACCACCAGCCTCAGGACGTTGATCTGCTGCGCTCCCAACGCCATGCGCAGGCCAATCTCGCGTACGCGCTGGTTCACCGAATACGAGAGAACGCCATACACTCCGATCGCGGCAATCAGGAGCGCCACCGCCGCGAACGTTCCCACCAGGATCGCATTCAGGCGAGAGGGCGAAGCGCTGGCGGAAATCCATTGATCCATGGTGCGAACCGTGTTGATGGCCATTTCGGGATCGAGTTCGTGGATTCTCTGGCGCACAGCCGGAAGCGCCGCTTCAGGCTTTCCTGCGATTCGTATCGCCACATCCATTGCCGGCCAGTTGCGCGCGATCGCCGAAAAGTACATGGCTGGAGCCGGATCGCGAGCCAGCGTGGTGTTGCGGATATCGCGGACCACTCCCACCACCATGAACTCGAGTCCGCTGGATTTCAGCCGCACCGTACGGCCCAGCGGGTCGACGTCACCCCAGAATCTGCGAGCGGTCTGCTGGCTGACGACCATCACCGGCGGCGCGTTCGGACCGTCCTGTTCGTTGAAATCCCGGCCGTGCAGCAGTGCGATGTCCATCATCCGGAAATAGCCGGGACTCACCGCCCGCCAATCCACCGGCAGCGCATCGTCCGGCGGAATCAGCGAAGGTCCCACGGGCGCGGCCGGCGTCGTGGTATACGCTCCGCCGCCCATCGGAAGACCGCTCGAGACCGCTGCCCCGCGCGCGCCAGGAATGGATTCCAAGGCCTCGATCAGCGAGCGGTAAAAGGCCCACTGTTTGACTAGGCCCGGGTATCGCAACGCGGGAGGAGAAACCTGAAACGTCAGCAGTCCTTCAGGGCGAAAACCCAGCGTCACGTGCTCGAGGCGCAGCAGTGTCTGGATCAGCAATCCGCCACCGATCAGGAGCACAGTAGCTAGCGCCAGTTCGGCGCCCACCAGCAGATTGCGAGCGAACGCGCTCCCCGCGCCGAGTGCGGAGCGGCCGCCCTGTTTGAGGATGGAGATCAGGTCTGCCCGCGAGGCATGCCACGCAGGCGCGAGCCCGAATACTATGCCCGTGATCACGGTGAGTAGGAGGGCAAACCAGAGTACCCCGCGATCAACTGGAATCTCCTGAACCGGCAGAAGCGAAGGCGGCAGAACGCGGTTCATGAGATCGATGGTCCAAACGGCCGCAAGCAGGCCTGCGCCACCGCCGCACAGCGCGAGCAGCATGCTTTCGGTTAGAAGCTGGCGGATCAGACGGCCCCGGCTCGCACCCATGGCAGTGCGTACTGCGATCTCCGCTTGCCGTCCCGCCGCGCGCGATAGCAGAAGATTCGCCACATTCGCGCACGCGATCATCAACACCAACGCCACCGCCGCCAGCAAGACCCACAGCGCCGTCTGAAGTTGATCCGAAACAAACAAACGGAAAAATGTAACCAGGTGAATACCCCAATCCCGCACCTCCGGATACTGTTGGATTACACGATACGCCACTGTATCCATTTCCGCCTGCGCCTGCTGAACAGTAACGCCGGGCTTTAGACGCGCTACCGTAGTGATCACATGATTGAGCCGTTTCTCGCGGCCCGGATCGATCACCAGCGGCGTCCAGACCTCTCCCTGCGTCAGAAACGGCAACGCAGCGGGTGCGATTCCCACCACGGTATAGACGATGCCATTCAGCGTCAAGTGGCCGCCGATGAGGGATGCCTCACCGCCGAAGCGGCGCCTCCACAGTGCTTCGCTGATCATAGCGATGGGCGGAGCGCCGGGCAAATCCTCGCCTTCGCGAAACGATCGGCCCGCTACAGGCTGAATTCCCAGTAGAGGAAACATCGAGGGACTGATGGTAGCGCCCACGAAGTTCTCCGGCTCGCCGCGCCCGGTGAGATTGTAATTACCGCCGCCGATCGCACCTATAAACTCGAAACTCTGCGCCTGCTCTTTCCAGGAAAGATAGTTGAGTACGGAAGAACCAAAGTCCACCAAGTGGAGCCTGTCGTTTTTTTCGTTCACCACCACCAATCGGTCCGGCTGGGGGTACGGCAGTGGACGCAAAAGCACCGCATTCACAACACTGAAAATGGCGGTATTCGCCCCTATTCCCAACCCTAGCGTGAGCACCGTCGCAAGGGCGAACATCGGCGTCTTACGCAGAGTGCGTACGGAGTAACGAAGGTCATTTAGCAACATATAAATTGCTCCGATTTCATTTCGCCTGACCCTGGTCCGATCTGCCCTCAATAGAAGCCCTAAGTGCCGTGGTGACTTCCGCCGCAATATCGTTCTGGGCTGTCAATAGATCACCCCAGGGCCGTTCATAACTTTCGGACCAGACCACATACCCGTTATCTGCGCGAACCAGTCGCGCCGCCACTCGCATCATGGATCCAGATTTCCGGATACTTCCATCCACTACATAAGCGACACCCAGCGTCTTCCCGACGTCAGAGATGGACATCTTCTTGCCCTTGAGCTGAAACGACGTTCGCGGAGCCGGTACACGAAAACCCGGGACCTTGCTTAGTTTGTCAATCATTTCCTCGGTCATGCCGTCAGCGAAAATCTCATGGCTCATGTTGTCGGTCAGGTCCAGAAACGGCAACACTCCGATGGAGGCACCGTGATTCTTTCGAGCACCCGTCCCGTAAATCACGAACGCGACGGCGAGCACCAGGCAAAGCGCGCCGCCTGCCCAGGTGAGGCCAGACCCGAGCCGCGAACTTCTCCCGTTCGATGCGGGCGAAGACGCCCTCGTGGTTTTATCCTCCCAAGCGCTTACGGCCGTGACCATCCGATATCCCAGCCGCGGCACCGTCGCGATGTAAATCGGCTGCTTAGGATCGTCGCCGAGTTGCCGCCGCAGCGACGCCACTGCCTGGTAGACAGAGTCCGGCGAAACGGCTACGCCGGACCAGACTTGTTTAAGCAAGTCATCTATGCTGACGACCTCGCCCGCATGTTCGGCCAGGCACAATAATAGGCGCAGAGTCCGGACTTCCAATTGCGCGGTCTCGCCATGGCGCGAAATCTGTCCAGAAGTGGGATTCACACACCAGTCGCCGATGCGAAGCATTGCCCCGGGTGAGACTTCCATGCAGGTGTGTTCTTCGATTATATCAGCCGATCAAGCTTCATTTCAGAAGTATTCAGGCTCTTTCAGACCAATCTCAGAACTCTTGAGCCTCGTCTGAGCATTCTGGTCGTCTACTCAACTTGGCCTAATCCAAACCAGGTAAAAGGAGTCGAACAAGTGATTGGAGATTTTGCTACTAGACCCCGGAGCTTTCGTTTGATGCTCCTCTTGTCAGCCGTCGCCCTTCTAGCGAGCGGCCAGGACAACCAACACGGCAAGCAGTGGATCGGAACCTGGGCGACAGCCGCCCAGCCACCGCTTCCAGGCACGCCTGAGACCTTCAGGAACCAAACCCTGCGCCTCATCGTGCATACTAGCGCCGGCGGGAGGGCAGTCAGGATTAAGATCTCGAACACCTACGGCGACCAGCCACTGATGATCGGCGGCGCACACATCGCCCGACGTACTTCCGAAGCAGGGATCGATCCGGCCTTCGACCGCACTCTGAAGTTTCACGGACAAGCGTCCACGAAAATCCCTGCCCGATCGATGGTGGTGAGCGATCCGGTCGACCTCGCCGTTCCGGCGCTTTCGGACCTGGCGATCAGCCTCTTTCTTCCCGAGCCTACCCAGGCGACCACGTATCACATCAACGCAAAACAAACCAGCTACATCTCTACCGGGACCGGTGATTCCACTGCGGTCGTGAAATTCCCAGTCGCAAAGAAGATCCATTCTTGGCCATTCTTAACTGGCGTGGATGTAGAAGCTTCGCCTGCGGGTGCAGCGATCGTCGCTTTTGGCTCCTCGCTCACTGACGGAGACGGTTCGACGACAGATACAAACCAGCGGTGGCCTCACGTCCTTGCGCAGCGCTTACAGAAAGAAGGCGGCCGGCTGGCGGAAATCGGCGTGCTGAATGAGGGCATCATCGGCAATCGCCTGTTGAGTGACAGTCCGGGAAAGGCCACTCCATACGGACCGGCTCTCGGAGAAGCGGGCTTGGCACGTTTCGAACGCGACGTGCTAGCTCAGACAGGCGTCAAGTACGTCTTCGTAGCTCTCGGCATTAACGACATCGCCTTTCCGGGCTCGCTGACGCCTCTCGCCGAAAGCGTGAGTGCCGAGAGCATCATATCCGGCTATCGCCAGCTGATAGCGCGCGCCCACAAAAAGGGAGTTCGAGTCATCGGGACAACCAACCCACCGTTTGAGGAGTCGTTCCTCGAGAACTCCAAGGGCAGCAAAATCACCTTCTTTACTCCGGAGAAAGAATCCGTGCGTCAGAAGGTCAATACCTGGATTCTCAGCAGCAAAGAATTCGATGCCACCGTCGATTTCGATGCCGTTGTGCGCGACCCGAGCCACCCCGCGCGAATCCTGCCTGCTTACGACAGTGGAGACCACTTACATCCGAATGATGCAGGCTACATCGCCACGGCGAATGCGATTTCGCTCTCGCTATTCGCGCGCCATTGAGCCGACGGCAAGCATGCCCAAGCGAGCTGCGGCGAAACTATCCTCTCTCCGGCGGCCGCGAGCGGATGGCAACGTTTATCTCGCCGTCGCGCTGGTCTTCGCGCTCGTCGTGGGGTAGGCTTTGGCAACTCTGAACAGATTATCCATATTTGATCCGCGGCGATTCGCTTTTGTGAGCTGCCTATTTCGGAAGCTTCGCACCTAAGACTTCCAACCGCTCGATCATCGGAGGCGTCGCGAGCAGATTCGGAGCCTGCGCCATCAGAGCCTTGGCAATAGGCCCATTGAGATGATTCTGGCGGCCCGCCTCATCTTTGAACGCATCGAATATTGCAAACGTGGACGGTCCCAGTCTCAGCGCGAACCATATCGGCGTCGTCGCCTCCTGGTTGGCGAGTTGGAGGCCTTGCTTCAAGAACGCGGCAACCTCATCTTCCTTGCCGGGTTTTGCTTCCAGGCGGACAAACAGAGCAACTGTTGGCATTTCAAATCTCCTTGGAGCGAAGGTTCGCTCTACTCCAGCTTAGTGCGCGAATACGCTTTTTGCCACGGGCAAGAACGCCATATTTAGTATCATAATTGCCATGCAAGTGGCCGTTCTAGCCCTCGATGGCGTTTTTGATTTGGGATTGTCAGCCGTCCTCGATGCTTTTCAGACAGCCAACGAACTGATCGAGATGTCTGGGCTTATGGTCTCTCGATTTGAGGTGCAGATCGTCGGGGTGCGAAAAGCAGTCAAGACCTCCCAGGGATTAAGCGTCCCCATTCATGAAATTCGTTCCCGCGCGCCCGATTGCGTGGTCGTTCCGGCCATCGGTTTCAAGATGCCCGGTCCGCTGGAAATCGCTCTTACGCGGCCGGATATTCGCGATACTGCCGCGGTATTGCGAGAATGGGCTCGCCGTGGGGCCACCATGACCGCCGCCTGCATCGGAACTTTTGTAATGGCTGAGTCCGGCCTGCTCGATCACCGGCACGCGACCACAACCTGGTGGCTCGCGCCCTTGTTTCGCAAGCGATATCCCAACGTTTTGCTGGATGAATCGAATATGCTGGTGAAATCCGGCAAATTTGTCACAGCGGGAGCGGCTTTAAGCCACATAGATCTGGCGCTGTGGCTGGTAAGGGGAATTAGTCCCAAACTCGCTTCGTTGACCGCGAAATACCTTATCGTCGATTCGAGACCGTCCCAGTCCGCTTATGCACTATCGGATCATCTGATCCATTCAGACCCTCTTGTTCAGCGCTTCGAAACCTGGGTCCGCGCCAAGCTGGCACACGGGTTTTCACTGGACGAAGCAGCCAAAGCAGTCGGGACCAGTAAACGAACACTCGCGCGGCGGATGCAAAATGTGCTCGGGAAATCGCCGCTCGCTTACTTCCAGCACGTGCGAGTGGAACGCGCCGTACACTTGCTGAGAACCAGCAGCGCCAGCGTCGACGAAATTGCCGCGCGGGTCGGCTACAGCGAAGGGGCGATTTTGCGAGTCCTCCTCCGTCGTCGTCTCGGTCTTGGAATCAAGGAGATTAGGAGGGCTCTCTAGCCTAACCTCGCGCGTTTGCCGAAGGCGGGCGTGCGGAGGTGCTCTCGTACGATCACGCCTCCAAATTTTATTTCTTCCGTTCTCCTTCACTAACATCCTAACTTCTGCCCTGTCGCGCCCCACGCGCGCGAGTTAAAACCAAATTGAAGGAGATATCAGATGCCAGATTCAAAAGTCCTCACTGCCGATCCCGCCATCCATCGCGCCGCCATAAATAAAGCCAACGCCCAGAAATCCACCGGACCCCGCACCGAAGCCGGCAAACAGCGCTCGTCCCTCAACGCTTGGCGTCATGGATTAACCGGCCAAACCGTCGTCCTGCCCTCCGAGGACCAATCCGCCTACCAGCGGCATTCCCAATCCTTCCTCGATGAATACCGGCGTAAAGGCGCCACCGAAATCCAGCTCGTCCAGTCCCTCCTCGACACCGCCTGGCAAGTCAACCGTGCCGCCGCCGTCGAGACCAACCTCTTCGCGCTCGGCATCACTGAAATGGAGGACCGCATCCGCGCCAACCATCCCGAGGCCGAGACTGCCTTCGCCATGGCTCTGGCCTACCGGGAGCACAACCGCGCCTTCGCCAACATCAGTACTTACCGCCAGCGCCTCATCCGCCAGTTCGAGCGCACCCTCGTTCTGCTTCGCCAGATCCAGGCCGAGCGCCGCAAGAACGAAGAGCGCCAACTCGACAAGGCCGCTAAGATTTTGAAAATGCATAACGATGAGAGTCTCCCCGGCCAGCTCTCCCCATACAACCCCGCGGATGATGGGTTCGTTTTTTCAAGCGCCGAAATTGAGACTTATATGGGCCGTGAAGAACGCCGGCAGCGAGCCAATAAAAGTGGCGCAGGTCTCCGACCTGCGATTCAAAAAAACGCCGACGATCTCCAGATCAGCGGAGCGAACGAAGCGACCTAGTCCATGAGGACGGGAACTGGCTCTACTCTTTTTGCCAAGATAGAATCGCCGTCGCCCCACCGGTGTGCTCGTAATATTCGACCGTTATGAGGTGGTTTCCGGCGCTCATCGTTTCCGTAATTCCGTACTCCGTGGCAGCTTGGTCCCGCCACCTGGCCCAGGTGACACCATCAATCGACAATCGCATGCCATCGGAAATAGTTGCGAGGAACACGTAATTGCCCTGGTCAAAATGAAAGACTCCTTGCCAGCGAACGGAGAAATCAGGGCCTCGCACGGAACTGTCAGGAGTGGCTGTTCCCCAGGTAAAATTTATTTGATTGTCAGTTCTAATGAACACGGGATTGCCGCTTAAATCGAGGTTGTTGTAATAGCAACCCGTAAACGCACCCGTCGCAGGCGCCGGACAAGTTGTGGGGCTCACTGCTCCAGAGCTCGGCGTGGTTACCTGAAGGCTATTGCTTGCCATCGAATGATTTCCAGCAGCGTCAAAAGCCTTAATGGAATAGGTGTACTGAGTTCCGCTCGAGACTGTCGTATCGAAGTATAGAAGAGACGTTCCGGATACAGAACTGAGAACCGACCCGTTCCTAATGATTTGATAACCGGCAACGCCGACGTTATCAGTGCTTGCGGTCCAAGCAAGGTCAACCTCACTGGAACTCTTCGCTACGACAGAAACGAGATGGGGAGTTGTCGGAGGTTGCCCATCCGATGACGCGCCAACCTCTACCAACGTGCGGGCAACCGCGATACCGCTACCATTGCTGACGACCAACGTATAGGTTGTCGTTTGAGACGGCGAAACTAAGATGGAAGTAATACGTGTTACATCTCCAACTCCACTATCGATAGTCGCCGTGCTTGCTCCCGAAACACTCCACGACAAAGTTGTCGATTGCCCGGCCGTAATCACGGATGGCGTGGCGGTGAAGAATGCAATAGCCGGCCGTTGCACTGACGGAGCGCTTCCTTGCCAGGCCAGCTTGGCGACGCCTGCGCCGGTATGTTGATAGTACTCAACAGTAACCAAGTGGTTTCCCTGGCTGATCGACTGTGAAAATTGATATGAGTTAGGCGGCTGATCCTGCCAGCTCGACCACGCCACCGTACCATCGATCGACAATCTCATGCCATCAGATGTGGTCACGTTGAAGGTATAACTTCCTTGCGCGAAGGTAAACATACCTTGCCATCTCACAGAGAAGCCCGAGGATGACAAGGATCGGTCAGGCGAGCCAGAGCCCCAGTCAAAATTAATCTGGCTGTCCGTTTTGACGAACACTGGTTGCCCGGTTAAGTTCGTGTTATTGAAGTAGCACCCTGTGAAAGTGCCCATGGCAGGAGGTGGGCACATCGTGGCCGGAACCGGCGCCGCGGGCGTAATCACTTGAGCACTGTTGCTGGGAGTTGAGAAATTGCCGGCAGCATCATATGCTTTGATGGCGTAGAAGTAAGTCGTGTTTGCGGAGACAGCGGAGTCGGCGTAGGACAGTGTTGCGCTCGGCACGGATTTGAGGACCGAGCCGTTTCGGATGATTTGATATCCGATCACTCCGACGTTATCAGTGCTGGGTCTCCAATTCAGATCAATTTCAGTCTGGCTCTTGGCAATTGCCGAGATAAGCGTTGGCGCTGTGGGTGGCTGCGTGTCGGGAGCTGGTGGCACATTGACCGTTACTGTCACAGATGCAGTGGAGCTACCCCCGGCGTTGGTGGCATTCAGCGTATAGGTAGTTGTCTGAGTTGGCGAAACGGACTTTGAGGTAAGAGTTGACACATCCCCTATTCCGTTATCGATGCTGATAGTGCTTGCTCCTACGACGGTCCACGACAACAGAGTAGACTGTCCGGCCGTGATGGTCGTTGGCGAGGAAACAAAAGATTTTATAGTAGGCGGATTCACCGCGGGAGTTGGCGAAGGCCCAGAAGGCGGACTAATCGTCTGATCCAAGAAACCGCCGAAATCGGTCGTCCAATACCAGCCATAGTTTGAATTGGGGTTATACACCCGAGCGATGCCGATCACCACGAAACCGGCGCCCAGCATATTCTGCCGATGAGCGAAGGTGCAATTGCCGCTCGGGTCTGGATCGCAAGCATTCAACCAGCCATTGAACGCATCCTGAGCATTGGCTAGCCCGGCGGCAATGTTTTCCCCCCAAGGAGCATACGGATAACCAAAGGCAGGGAAACGTGTCGATGGATTCCTACCCAGACTATCCGTGTGACTCACATAGTTCTTTGTCGCCATATCATTGCTCATCCATTGCGACGAAGCCTCCAGGGCAGCTGACACCTGTAGTGGGCCGACGTTGTTTTGGTGGCGGTAAGTATTAATTAACGTAAGAAACGACCACTCTTCACTGTCTAGAGTTGGGGTGCCGGTCGACGGTGCCGGAGTCGGGTTGGGAGTGGGAGTGGGAACGGGTGCACTTTGTCCGCAAAAATTCGCCGAGCAGCCCGGCTCATAAGTCCAAAATGGTATACCGCCTGAATAAACGCAGGAGACACCCGCGATGTTGGCGTCGGGTGCCAACATTGCGGCTAGATGGAGGGGGTCCTGCCATCCGTTCAAGACAATCGCCGCCGGATCGCTCATTGCAAACGCCAGATCCTCGCTAATGATGCTGTAGCCCAAACTGGCCGCAGTAGTGTCGTAACCTTGATGAGGGTTGAATCCAGGCGTGTTCGGTGTATTCATCATCATGTACGAGATGAATTGCGTGGCCCGGATCTCCGCATCCTTCATTCCGACTGAATCCATCGTCAGACCGGGCAATTCGTGCTGGGCTCGCAAGCTGTTGATTTGACTGAAGAGCCCGTTTATCATGCCATCGTCGCACCAACTTTGACCATTGGATAAGCTGATTTGGTGCGTGATCGTATTTTGGGCTAATGCGCCGTTCTGCATTGATAACACAAAGGATAATAGCATCGGAACGAATGAGAAGCGGAAAAGCGTGTTCATGATGTAGTAGGAATCCCTTCGTAATTTGTTGCTAATCTGCGTGAAAACGCGGTCCTCCCGAGGCGGAAAGAGCGCTCTCGTGACTCAAATTGGGCTGGGAACGTCTGGCACCCATCCAGACCGACCGGGAAGATATCCGATAGTACTATCGACGGCATAGTTCCAGCCCGACGCGAGTTTGTCAATCGGCGGACTCGCACTGGAACTATAGGGTCGCAAGTACTATATTTTGGACGCCTCCAGCCTTCAGTCCTCGGGACTCCTGACTAACTAGGGCTTGTCCGCCAATACTTTCGCACCCGCGGCAGCCTTGACGAACTCGTTCTGGGCTAAGGGGTTGGTACACAGGAATGCGAGAGGGTGATCGCGCCATCGAGGCACGGGTAATTGGTTCTCCTACTCAACTCGGAGTGCCGCTAAGGCGGAAGTAACATCACCGGCCAAACTGACGACGCTGCTCAGCCTTGTGAGATCGAGCGCTTTGCGAACGAACGGAGGCGCTCCGGCGAGGACAAAACGGCCGCCCGAATCCTTCACGACCGAAGTGTACACGGCCACGATGAACGTAAGGCCCATGGAGCCAATGGATTGGACTTCGCGAAAATCGGCCAGCACTCGCTTACACTTCAAGCGCTGAACTTCTTCGATTTTGGCTCGCATGTAATCGGCATCTGCACCGGACACGAAACGTCCTCTACAGCGCAAGACACAAATGCTGTCCAGCTGCTCAATCTCGATGACCATCGACCCGCTCAACTGCACCACGGTATGTCCTCATACCGGAAAGCGAACAGCGGGCGCAAACTCCGCCAAGGCAGATCCAGGTCGGAGACAGTCGGGACCTGCGTTACATTTATTTGCCGACTACCAAAACATGGAAGCTGTCCGGCAGGATCGGCGGACGGCCCTTCTTCTGGCCAGGCTGAGCTTCGGGCGCGGGACCGAATTCGGCGGCCAATAGATAGACCCGGTGGGTCTTGGGATCGAGAGCCATCGTGCGCGCACCGCGCTCGGTTTGTACCGTGTCCACGGTATCGTACTTGCCGTTCACCATTTTTACGATGCTCAGCGTCCCGTCGCCGCCATTGGAACTGAACGCCAGGCCGGTGCCGGGATCAAAAGCGGCGGCATCAGGACCGGGGCCGATGGCAGGGGTAGCGATCACCTTGAGGGACGCAATATCGACCACTGCCATCATCTTGTTGGAGCACACCGAGAACAGCTTCTTGTCTTTCACGTCGATCGCCAGTCCACTAGGTTCTTCGCAGGGAGCGAGCGACATATGACGAGTGACGGCTGGCTTAGAGGCGTCGATCTCGACAATCTCGCTGGTGTCTTCGAGATTTACGAACACGTTTCCAGAGCCATCCACCGCGCAGAATTCCGGCTTCTGGCCGACCGGGAACGTCTTGACGATCTCGTTGGTCTTGGCGTCGATGGCCGTCGAATCATTGGATCGACCGTTGAAGGTGAAGATCCGCTTGGTCTTCGGCTCGTAGCAGATGGAATCCGGATTCATGCCGGTCTGCGGCTCCCCGGTTTTGGCGAGCGTTTTCAGATCGAAAATCGTGACGCTGTTGGATTGGCCGTTGCTGATGAATCCCTTGCCGAGATCCTGATCGAGCGCGACTCCGTGAACGCCGTGCAGCTGCGTGATCTGTCCGACCACCTTGCCGGAATCGAGATCCACCACCTCGACGATCGTGCCGTGAGTAGCGTAGAGGCGGTGAGCGCTGCTGTCCACAGCCACGTAGTCCCACCCGCCTGTGCCGCCGATTTTGATTTTGTTGAGAACCTTGTAGCCTTCAGCGCCGAATGCCGCGCTTACGGCCATCATCACAAACAATACTGATACCAGCTTCTTCATGTCTTACTCCTTTTAGTCATTCAATATTTAATCTCGACCACCGGCGTAAAAACGTACGGCCGGTGTTACCACCAGTGAGAGGACCATCGAGGCCAGGATGCCACCGATCACCGCAATGGCCAAAGGTTGCAGCATTTGAGAGCCGGCGCCTATGGCGAGCGCCAGCGGAAACATGCCGGCTACGGTGGCCAGCGCGGTCATCATGATGGGACGCAAGCGGCGTTCACCCGCGCGGATCATGCTTTCTTCGGCCGGAATGCCCTCAGCGCGGAATTTCTGGTCGGCATCTAGAAGCAGAATGCCGTTTTTGGCCACGATGCCGATCACCATAATCAGTCCCATAAAAGACGAGAGGTTGAATGTGGTCCTGGTGATCAGCAGAGCGAGGAACACGCCGCAGGTGGAGAGCAGCGCAGAGGACAGGACAGCAATCGGCGCGCCGAAATTGCCGAATTCAAACAACAGGACCATGAAAACCAAAACAATCGCTAGCGCCAGGACGAACGCGAGGTCCTTGAATGATTTCTGTTGCTCGGCATACTGGCCGCCATACTCGACACGAATATTAGGAGGGATGTTCAGGTCGCCGATGGCCTTTTGAACCTTGGCCATGCCATCTCCCAGATTGATATTTTCAAAGCGCGCGGTCACATTCACGTCGCGCTGCAGGTTCTCGCGGATGATTTCGGTCTGTCCGGGAATCTCGGTTAGGGTTGCGAGCGAACCGATGGTGGCGGTCTTCCCGGTTCCGCTGACTATCAAGGTGTTGCGCATCGTATCCACGGTCTTGCTTACCGAAGGCGGGAATTGCACGCGAATCGTGTAGGAACGGTCATTGAGCACCACCGGGGGCGGGGCCGGTTCGCCCTGCAGCATCGCGCTCGCGTCCAATTCGACTTCTTGAGGCGTAAATCCGGAGCGCGCAGTTACCACCGGATCGACGTTGAACATGAGAGCTGTCCCGCTAATGTGATTCTCGATGCCGTCCTCCACGTCCACCACGCCGGGTATCTTCTTTATAGCGCCGGCTACCTGTGGCGCCCAGCGGCGCAGGAGTTCGGGATCCTGGGCAAACAACTTGATCACCACCGGTTCGGGTGCGCTGGTAAGATCGCCAATCATGTCTTGTAAAAGCTGCGGAAATTCCACATCCAAGGTGGGCTCAGCCTGCTTGATCTTGGCGCGTACATCGGCGATGACCTCATCACCGCTGCGCTTCCGGTCGCTCTTCAACTTGACGCTGATATCGCCTGTATTCGCTTCAGTAACCGCGGCCAAACCGAGCTGCAAACCGGTTCGCCGAGCGGTACTCTCCACTTCGGGCGTGTCGTGCAGGATCTTTTCGACGTGAGTAATCACCCGGTTGGTTTCCCGCAGTGAGGCGCCCGCGGGCATGATGTAATCGACGATGAAACCACCTTCGTCCATCGCAGGCAGCAGATCCGATCCGGTGTTCTTATAGCAGAAGTACGATCCGGCGATCAGGACGATGGTGAAGAGCGCCAGTACAAAGGGGTGCTCGAGGGCGAAGCGCAGCGTGCGCTCATAGGAGTTCAAGAGCCAGCCGGGCACCGATTCGTGCTTGGCCGCCGACCCGGAGTCGCCTCGCCGGTTGCGGAGAAAGTAGTGGCTCAGCGTCGGGGTCCAGGTCAGCGCCAGCGCCAGCGAAGTGAGCAGCGCCATCCCAACGGTCACCGCCAACGCGCGGAAGAATACGCCAGTCACGCCGGTGATGGAAATCAGCGGGAGGAAGACTACGATGGGCGTAACAGTCGAACCCACTAATGGCACTCGGATTTCGCGGATTGCACTGCGAATGGCTTCCGCGCGCGACTGGCCCGCGTCGCGATGCATCACGATGTTCTCCACCACCACGATGGCGTCATCGATCACCAACCCGACCGCCGCGGCCAGTCCGCCCAAGGTCATCAGGTTGAAGCTCTGGCCCATTACCCGCAGCGCGATGAACGTCACCCCGATAGTCGCGGGAATCACCAGGCCAGCCACCAGCGAGGTGCCCCAGTCCCGCAGAAACAGAACCATGATTATCGAAGCTAGGACGAGACCCAGCAGGATGGCGTCGCGCACGCTTGTAATGGAGGCGTTCACCAGTTCCGATTGATCGTAGAAGGGCGCAAGCACTACTCCGCGGGGCAAACCCTTCTTCAGACTATCGATCTCCGCATGAACGGCGTTGGCCACCTGCACAGTATTGCTGTCCGGCTGGCGATAGACATTCAAGAGAACCGCGGGCTTTCCATTGGCCGTCACCACCGTGTATACCGGCATAACCGAATCGCTCACAGTTGCCACGTCGTTAATGTGCAGCGGCGTACCGGCAGGAGTGGTCTTGATGATGATGTTCCCGATATCACCGACGGTTCGCGCCTGACCGCTCATAAGTGTCAAGGCCAACTGGTGATTGGTTTCGATCAGCCCGGGCGAATCGATCATATTGCTGCGGCTGACTGCATCCAGGATGTTGGGAATAGTTACGGCGGCCTGGATCAGCTTGGCGGGATCGGGCTGCACCTTGAATTCCGGCACCTGCCCGCCTTGCACCACCACTGACGAAACTCCGTTCGCTCGGTTGAGGCGGGGCTTTATATCGTAGTTCGCCACTTCCCACAGGGTGGTCTGCGAGATCTTGTCCGAGGTCAAGCTATAGCCCATGATCGGGAAGGCCGCAAAGGTCAAACGATTGGCGGTTATCTTGGCGTTCGCGGGCAGCGTCTGCAGCACTCGCGCTAGAGCCGCGTTCACCAGCTCCAGCGTCTGGAACATATCCACGTTCCAGGTAAAGAACAGGTCGATTTCCGCGGTGCCCCGGCTGGTGATGGACGACAAATGATCCAGCCCAGGGACGGTGTTGACAGCTTGTTCCAAGGGGTTGGTCACCATAACCAGCATTTGATCGATGGGGTAAACGCCGGCGTCCGCGGCAACCACGATGCGGGGAAAATCCGTACTGGGGAAAACTGACACCGGAATTGTAAGCGCCAGGTAAATGCCCACGGCCACCATCGTCAGGATGACGAAAATGATCGGTTTGCCATGCCGCGCGGTCCAGTGCGGCGCTTCGGTGTCGGAGGCGACGGGCGGAAGTGTCGAAAGTTCGCTCATTTTCCCTTCGGCTTGGCCTCGTCTTTTTTCTGATCCTTGCCAGCCTTATCCGCGGCGGACTTCGGTTCTGGCGGAGCATTATCTTGGTCCTCGTCGTCGGATTCTTCGACGGCCGTTGTGACCACCTTCACCTTGGCTTTGTCATCCAGACCTAACCCGCCGACCACCACTACTTCTTCTCCAGGCGAGACGCCGGCGAGAATCTGTACCTGATTGCCCTCGCGCACGCCAACTTTCACGGTCTTCCGGCGCACGGTGGAATCGGAGCCGACAGTCAAAACGGCGGTGCCGCCCTCTTCGCCCGGAAGAATGGCGGCGGCTGGAACTACTGTGGCCGCCTTGAACTCCTCGGCGACGATCACCGCGTGTACGCTGGTTCCAGGCTTAAGCTGCTCGCCCGGATTCGGAACATCTACCCAGACCTGAATAGTGGTGGTGTTGGCGTCCGCGGCTGGGCTCACTACCTTGACCTTCCCGTCTACTCCCTCGCTGTTGTCCGCTTGAGTGATGACCACACGTTGGCCCACCTTGACCGCCGTAGCGTCGGACTCCGGAATATTGATGCGCGCGATCACGTGCGAAATATCCATGACGCTGACCAGGGGAGAGCCCGGATTGGCCATCTCACCGGCATTCAAGGGGCGGTCTGAGATCACTCCACCGATCGGACTGACGATGCGTGAATAAGCGACCTGGGCCTCCTGGGAATCGTAATGGGACTTGGCGGTCTGCACTTGAGCGGCAGCGCCTTTGATCTGCTCTTCTTTTGAGACGGACTGCAAAGCTTTCAGGTGCTCGTCGGCGGCGCGATACTGGCCTTGCGCCTGTGCATAGGCGACCTGGGCATCGTCCACGAGCTTGCCAGCCAGCGCTCCGTCCTTAAACAACTGCTGGCGGCTGTCGAGTACTTTCTTGGCGGCGTCCCGCGACTCGCGGGCGGAATCTAAATCGGTTTGTGCTTTTACGACTGCTTCAGGAACCGTCGCGCCTTGGGTGGCGCGAAAATTCGACTCGGCCTGATCAACGCCGCCCTTGCTCTCTGCCGCTGCCGCAACCAGATCGCGGTTCTCCAACACCGCCAGTATCTGACCTTGCTTGACGTGATCGCCACGGTTCACATAAAACTTCTGCACCGGCGCCGTAAGCTTCGGCATTACGTTAGCTTGATCCAAAGGGTAAAGCGCTCCGTCTCCGGCGACGGTGCGGCGGATAGTGTTCTGCGTCACCGCTGTGACCTGGACTGGCGCGGGCGCCTCGGCTGCGGCCTCCTCCTTCTTCGCGCAAGCGCTTAACAGAACGAGAAGAACAGCGATCAGCAATATTTTTCCCGGCACAACTAAAACACCCCCGTGAGCGTCTGAAGATTCCCCAAGGCGACGCGGTAGCGTACCAAACCGTCATCATACGCGTTCCGGGCCTGGGTCAGGGTGGTCTGGGCGTCCACCAACTCCAAGATGGTAGCCTCCCCGGCCTGGTAACGCAGCGTGTTGAGGCGGAGGCTTTCCGACGCCAGGTCGACCGTCTGGCGAAGCAGGACAACCTGTTCGCGAGCCGTCTGCGCTTCCTCGAAGTAGCCGCGAAGATTCCTGAGCAATGTTCGCTGCGCCGTGCTCAAATCCAGATTGGCCTGCTCGCGCTTCAACTCGGCCTGTTTTACCTTGCTCCGGCGGACGCCCCAATCCCAGAGCGGCATGTTTAGACTGACAGTAACAAAGTAGCCCAAGCTGGGAAGAGGTCCAAGCTCGCGGGCCGCGGCGACGGGTGTGTGCAGGGCGAAGGCATTGGCTTCGATGCCGTAGACGGGGTCCAGGGTGAGGGTCGGCAGGAAGGCCTGGCGCGCGATTGCGATGTCCAAGTCCGTGCCCCGGAGCGCGGCCATGGCTTGAGCCAGAAGGGGATTCTCGCGACCGGCCATAGCTTCGACATCGGCGACGGGAGGCAGCGCTGGAGCCACATCCAGGTCGTCCACGATCGAGAAGTTTTCTTCGAAATCGCGGAATAGCAGGACCGCCAGATCCAGGCGCGCGGTCTCCATGGCGAGTTTCGCTTCGCGGAATGCCTGATCCTGAGCGGTGTACTGAAGCTGAGATTTGACAACATCGCTGTGCGCGACTTCGCGGCCACGTTCCAGATCCTGGCTGATCTGAAGCGACCGCTGGGCCTGATCGAGGGCTTGCTGCGCATTCGCGTACTTGCGCTGCGCCACGATGAGGCCGTAATAAGCTTTGGTGACGGTACCCGATAATCCGCGGCGAGCAATTTCCGCCTTGGCGCGCGCCACGGCGATGGCAGCGTCAGCGCGCTTGACGCCGGTTCGCATAAATGTTCCTGGCGATAGATCTTGATGCATCGTAGCCCAGTCGCGGTAGACATGCACGCCGTCGTTGGTAACGAATCTCCCGGAGGCAAGTTTTCCGTTGCCTTGGGTGCCGAGATATTCCGACCTTGCGCCGAAGGTAGGCAAGATCGCCGCCCGCGCCTGCGCTCGATCCTCCTGTGCGATGGCGGCGTCGTTCAGCGCCGATAGGTACGCGGGATCGTTCTTTTGTGCGAGATCCAAGGCATCTTTCAAAGTGAGGGTTTGTGGCGCGGCCTGGTTAACGTTGGGAGCAGCCTGGCGCTCGGCGAGAGTCTGCGCCAAGCCGGGAAGCAGTGACGCGACCAGAGCCAAAATTGCCTTAGCAGGGTGACGCAGTGCTACGGGTTCCATTAGCAGTCGATCATACCAATGCAACCTTAAATTTTGCTTAAGATCGTTTGCTCACGGCGATTTAATGACCCTGGTAAAAGTTCCAGTCGTCAGGCGTGCATGGCCTTCGGCTTGGGCTGAGCGTGGCCTAAAATTCCATGCGGCCTATAGGGTTTTTCGAGCGCCGTTACTTCGTCGCCGGTGAGTGTGAGATCCACCGCGGCAATCAACTCTTTGAGGTGCTGCGGCTTGGTGGCTCCGATGATGGGCGCCGTTATCCCGGGGGCCTGCAAGACCCAGGCGCAGGCGACCTGCGCGGGCGAGACACTCCGTCTGGAAGCGACCTCGGCCACTGCGTCCACCACCGCGAAGTCGTCGTCGCTGTAATACATCTCTTTGGCAAAGCCGTCGTTCTGGGACCGCGCGGTGGACCCGCCGTCGCGCTTGCGAGTTCCCGTCAAGAACCCTCGCGCCAGCGGACTCCAGGGAATCACGCCCAGCCCCTGATCCATGCAGAGAGGAATCACCTCGCGCTCGTCCTCGCGATAAACCAGGTTGTAGTGGTTTTGCATGGAGACAAATCTGTGCCAGTGGTTTTCCTTGGCTGTGTACAGCGCTTTCGAGAGTTGCCACGCGGCCATGCTGCTGGCGCCGAGATAACGCACTTTTCCGGCGCGAACCAGGGAATCGAGGGCATCCAGGGTCTCTTCGATGGGCGTGTTGGGATCCCAGCGATGGATCTGATACAGGTCGATGTAATCCATCCGCAGACGACGGAGCGAGTTGTCGCAAGCTTCCAGGATGTGCTTGCGGCTCAGGCCTCGGCGGTTGGGACCAGCGCCCATGACGCCGTGGACCTTGGTAGCCAGAATGACGTCATCTCGAGAGGCCATCTCATCGAGGTAAAACCCGGTGATCTCTTCACTCAAGCCGGCCGAGTAAACATCCGCGGTGTCGAAAAAATTGATCCCGGAGTCGAAAGCTATTCGAAAGTGCTCGCGTGCGTCTTCCTTGTTGACGTGCCATCCGCGAGTACCCAGCGCCCAGGGCGGCATCTCGCCGCCGCCGTAGCTCATGCATCCCAAGCAAAGCCGGGATACAGTAATTCCTGTGTTTCCAAGCGTTGTAAATTTCATGTTTCAGATCCTCGTGCGCGCATCGAAACACCAGTTTAACGTAGGAACCTTCTTCGGAAACTACTTCGGCAGTCCTGTGAAGCCGGGCTCCAGTTGGACGCCGGCGCTGTTGAGGAACATCGAGACCAGCGTGTATTGGCCGACGGTAAATACCGCGTCCATGAGCTGGCGTTCGTTGTAGCGGGAGGCGAGAGCTTTCCACGTTGCGTCTTTTATGAACTGATCGGCATGCAGCTCGTCGGCCGCGCGCAGCAGCAAGGCGTCGACGCGGCTCCATCCGGGCGCGTCCGGCCCCTTGGGAATCCTCTGGATCTCCTCGTCGGTGAGTCCCGCTTGTTTGGCCCTGGCGACGTGGTGCGCCCAATCGTAGTCCGCGCGGCACAGCCACGACGTCCGCAATATGAGCAGTTCCCTGTCGCGCGTTGTCAGCGAATTTTTGTCGCTCAGAAGGTACAAAGTGAAAGGCATCCAGGCGCGGCACAAGTCGGGGTTTCGAAGACAGGTCTTGAAAACGTCAGTTGTCTGGTTGCCGCGGTCCATGGGACCAAGCATTTCACGCTGTTCGTCAGTCCAGTCCTTGGGGTCCAGCGGGCGGATGCGGGCCTGGCTCACTCGTTGGGCGTCCTGTTGCGTCTGGACGAATATCAGCAGTATGGACGCGATCAGCAAGCGCTTCCAATTCGGCATAATGCCCTCCCAGGTAAGCATACCGGGTCGATCAGTAACCGGTTTGCACCGGTTAGTAGCTCATTACACCGAGGCTCTTGACGTAAGTATTTCCCATCCGTTAGATTCATTGCTGTAGCACATCAGGGTGCCGCCAGCTCGCGGAAAGGGCCAAGCCCGCCTGGACTGATAAAACTGATTCGTTGGACATACGACTGTCCTTTCAGCCTGACGATGCGAGCAATCGGGCGCTAAAGGCCTAGAGCCCGTGAAAGGAACGTCGACATGGCGAAATCTCTACCCACCAACCCGTCTCTTGAAAATCTCAAGAAACAAGCCAAGACACTGCAGAAAGCATGGTCCGCCGGCGAGACCGGAGCGCTTGGCCGGATCCGCGCCGCTCACCCCCACTACCGCGAACTTTCCGATCAGCAGCTCCGTGCGGTCCAGCCGCGGCTGACCGATTGCCAGCTTGTACTGGCGCGCGAAGCCGGTTTCGACAGTTGGCCGCAACTGAAGATCGCCGTCGAAACGGCGAATCTCGAACTGCCTGATGAATTCGTGGAACTCGCATGCCTCTGCTACGACGATCCGCATTACGACCACCGCTCGTTTCACAGCCGCGCACATGAGATGCTGCGAGATAAGCCGTTATTGTACGAGTTCAACATCTGGTGCGCGGCGGCCGCCGGAAACACCGACGCCGTCAGGACATTTCTCGATAGTCAGCCGGAGTTAGTGAACCGTCCTGGCCCACACGGTTGGGCGCCGCTGTTGTGCGCCTGTTATTCTCGCGTGAAACCGATTGACCCCGCTCACTCCACCTTCGATGTCGCCGAACTCCTGCTGGACCGCGGCGCCGACCCCAATGCGCACACGATGAAAGGCAATGCCGATGCCAGATTGGACCAGTCGCCACGCCGCTTCACGGCGCTGACCGGCGTATTTGGAGGCGGCTCAACCGGACTCGCGAATCAACCCCCGCATCCGCAGTGGCGGGAACTGGCCGAGTTGCTGCTCGCGCGAGGAGCCAATCCTGCTGACGAGGAGGCGCTAAAGATCAATCCAGACGCCTGCCTGGAAATACTACTGCGGTACGGACTGAAGCCGGATGCAATGGGTGCGGAGGGCATCACTCTCATGGGGCGCGCACTCTATCAAGCCGCTCGCCGTGGTCACTCTGACCAGGTGCGGCTGCTATTGGCTCATCACGCTCGTACGGATGAAAAAATTCAGGGTAAGCTGCCCTGGGAGCACGCGATGTCGCTTGGTCGTTTTGAAGTCGCGCGACTACTGGAAGAAGCGGGCGCACCAGTTTCGCAGTTGGACGAGACAGGACGATTCGTGTCTTATTGCATGGCGGGTGATGAGCAAGGCGCCCGCGACATGCTAGAGCGCGATCCAGATCTTCTGATGCGCGCCCCGAAAGACATGGTGCATCGGGCTGTCTCGACAAAACGAAGAGAGGCCGTCAAACTCGTGCTCGATTTGGGTTTCGATCCCAACTATCAGGAGGACAACCCAGCGATCACGCAGACCGGGGTTCTTGCCGAAAACGAGGCGATCCTCCAAACTCTTCTGGCCCGCGGAGCATCTTTAAGGCTCCGCGATCCTTGGTACGACAGCACAGCGATCGGATGGGCTGATTTCTTCGACCATCCCGATCTGCGCGACAGACTGCTCAGCGAACCCGGGATTTGCTTGTTCGATGCGCTCGATCACGGCCGCCTCGATCGCGTTCCCGAAATTCTGGCAAGCGATCCCGAGGCGCTGGAACGCCCGTTTGCAAAATGCCTTTCGCGGGAGGCTAAACCCGACGACTGGCAGACGCCCCTGGCGCGGATGGTGCTTCGCGGGAAAACAGAGGCAGTGCGGGTATTGCTCGACCACGGTGCGGACGCCGCGGCCCGCCAACCCGATGGCCGGTCCCTGGTGCAGATTGCCAGCGATAAGGGCTTGGATGAAATCGCACGTTTGCTTGAGGCTCGGGGCAGCTCGAAATAGGACTGGACGAAAACTCGGGGAGGCCAGGCCCCCGTTCCATTCAGTCGACAATCCACTGGAACGTCGGCATCGACGACAATCCGTTCCGACCACGGAGCCCCTGAGACCTCTCCGGAACCGTTGCAAACGCTGGTGACGCCTGGCCCCTCTGGTAGGATGCTGAGTAATGAAGTATCGCGTCTATCTGGAACCCGACGAGGATGGAGTGTTTGTGGCAACTTGTCCAGCTCTGCCTGGATGCGTTTCCCAAGGCCGAACACGGGTGGAAGCAACCGAGAACATCCGCGAGGCAATCGAAGGTTACTTGCGGAGCCTCCGGAAGCACGGCGATCCATTACCTCCCAGCATTCTCGAGGAGGTCATTGAGGTAACTGGAGGATGAAGCTGCCGGTGGTTTCCGGTAGCGGTGCAGTCAAGGCATTCAGAAAGGTTGGATACGAGAGGCCGGGCTGACGGTGGAAGAGTTCGCGAGTCTCGTTTAACTCGCGGGCCGGTGGATACGGCTTGACCTGCCGTGGGTCGAGGTAGAGTTGGAATCCCGGCTGGAGTCGTGGTGAATGACTCTCCGGACCTGAACCTCGACCGCTTCGGTTGACCGGCCAACCTAGTAACATAACGTAAGGTGTTCCGGCTTATCCGTATCCTCCTGGGCGCCGGCGTGTGCGCGGTCGCGCTGCTGGCGCAAAGCGAAACCGGAGAACTGCGTCTCAGGGTCGCCGATCAAGCCGGTTTGCCGATCCCCAGTTCGGTCGAGTTGGTGAGCCAGGCCAACCAGGTCCGGCAGAAATTGGAAACATTACCTGACGGCACGCTGGTCGTTAAGCGCCTTCCCTTCGGCGTGTACCGCGTCCACGTGGAGCGCGCCGGCTTCGCACCGCTCTCGGAACTGGTCGAGATTCGCTCCTCGCTTCCAAAGGAGATGCGCGTGACGCTCGGGGTCGCTCCCATCGAGACAGTGGTCACCGTGAGCGAGTCCGAGACATTGATCGATCCTCACCGGGCGGGCAGCGTCAATCGCATCGGATCAGAAACTTTGCAGGACCACACTTCGTCGCAGCCCGGCCGCTCATTGCTGGATTTGGTAGACACCCAGCCGGGCTGGCTCTTGGAAGCCAATGGCGTGCTACATCCGCGCGGCTCCGAGTATCAGACTCAGTACGTGATGGACGGAATTCCGCTCACCGAAAATCGGTCGCCCGCGTTTTCCCCGGAACTGGAGGCTGACGACGTACAGTCAATGACAATTCTCACGGCGGGTTATCCGGCTGAGTACGGCCGCAAGTTGGGCGGCGTGATCGACGTAACCACTGTGCGCGATACTCGCGAGGGATTCCATGGCAAGGCCGTCCTCACCGGCGGAAGCTTCGACACCGCTGGCGGCGACCTCGCCCTGCAGTACGGGTGGGGGCACAATACGCTGAGCGTCGGCGGCGACTCGGCCCGAACCGATAGATATCTCGATCCGCCAGTGGAACAGAACTTCACCAATGCCGGCACCAACGCATCTTTCTCCGCTCATTACGAACGCGACCTGACGGATAACGACCGCTTCGGCTTGATCCTTCGGGAGGGCCAGTCGCGCTTTGAAGTTCCGAACGAGATGGTTCAACAGGAGGCTGGGCAGCGTCAGGACCGCGGCACTGAGGAGACCGCGGGGGAGTTCTCGTACCAGCACATTTTCTCGGCCAACGTGGTCGGCGATGTGCGCGGTATGGTGCGCGACCTTTCGTCTACGCTTTGGTCCAATTCTCTGGCGACTCCCATCTACGCGGCGCAGAATCGCGGCTTGCGCGAGAGCTATTTAAAGAGCACTGTCTCCGCTCATTACGGCCGGCACGAGATCAAGGCCGGTGTGGAGGCGGACTTCGGTTCTATCCACGAAAATTTCGGATATCGGATTACTGATCCTTCTCAATTCGATCCCGGCACGCCCGCCGCGTTCCAATTCTTCAACCGCGCTCAGGATCGTGAGCAGGCGCTGTTCGTGCAGGATTTGATGCGATTCGGCAACCTGACGATTGAAGCCGGGCTTCGATGGGACCACTATAGTCTGGTGGTGGACGACAGCGCGGTGAGCCCACGCCTGGGGGTCGCGTGGTATTGGCGGCGCGCGGATCTGGTATTCCGCGGTTCCTTCGATCGCGTCTTTCAAACTCCTGCCTTCGAGAATCTGCTGCTGGCCAGTTCTCCGGCGGTGGATTCGCTCAGCGACAACGTCCTTCGCCTCCCGGTGCGGCCTTCCCACGGAAATTTCTATGAGGGCGGCTTGGCCAAGGGTCTCTTCGGCAAGATTCGGCTGGTTGCGAACTATTACAAGCGGTCATTGGACAATTTTGCCGATGACGATCTGCTGCTCAACACCGGAGTCAGTTTCCCGATAGCATTCCGCAAAGCGGACATTCACGGAGTGGAAACCAAGCTGGAGATTCCGCGCTGGGGCCCGCTGTCGGGATTCGTAAGCTACTCGAATATGCTCGGCATCGGATATCTACCTGTCACGGGCGGGCTTTTTCTGGGGAGCGCTGCGGCCAGCTTACTAGGCGTGGCGACTAGTTTTCCAATTACTCAAGACCAGCGCAACAGCGTGCGCAGCCGCTTTCGTTATCAGATTGGGCCGCGAGTCTGGCTGGCTTTGGGCGGCTCCTACAATAGCGGACTGCCGGTGGAATTCGACGGGAGCTATGCGGATGCGCTGGCGGCGTACGGGCAAAGAATCGTTAACCGCGTGAATTTTGATCGGGGGCGGGTGCGTCCGTCCGGATCACTGGATGCCTCGGCGGGATTCATCGCCTGGCAGAAAGAGAAGCGCAGTGTTCGTTTTCAGGCCGATGTTAAGAATCTAACCAACCGGCTAAACGTGATCGACTTTGCCGGTCTTTTTTCCGGGACGGCCATCGCCGCGCCGCGGAGCTTTTCGCTCCGCCTGCAGACTGAATTCTGAACCATCCCGCCAGCCTGGGTTTTGCCATGTTAGCTTGTGGACAGGAGCATCATCGTGGAAAAAGTAGAAAAAGTAGCCAAGTCCGATGCCGATTGGAGGAAGCAACTGACCCCGGAACAGTATCAGGTTACGCGGCGTCAGGGCACCGAACCGGCCTTCACGGGCGAATACTGGAACAATCATGAATCCGGCATGTACAACTGCGTTTGTTGCGGCGCGCCCCTGTTCAGTTCCGACACCAAATTCGATTCTGGAACCGGCTGGCCGAGTTTCTGGAAGCCCGCTGTGCCGGAGAACGTCGCCACCGACACTGACACCACTCATGGCATGCGGCGTACCGAGGTCAAGTGCGCGAGCTGCGAAGCGCATCTGGGCCACGTCTTTGATGACGGCCCCAAGCCTACCGGCCAGCGCTACTGCATGAATTCGGCATCACTCAAGTTCACTCCCAAGGAGGATTGAAATGTCCCGCTTCTGCTTTGCTCTTCTTTGGGCGGCATTTATGCTGAGTGCCGCATTTTTACTGAATGCGGCATTTATACTAAGTGCCGCGGAGTTCCCTGCGCCGGCCGTAGATATTCCGGCACCGCTCGCAAAGCAGACCGCCACTGTTGTGCTGGCAGGCGGATGCTTCTGGGGCGTGGAGGCCGTCTTCGAACACCTCAAAGGTGTCACTGATGCCGTCTCCGGTTTTGCCGGCGGGTACAAAGCCACCGCGCACTATGAAATGGTCAGCAGCGGACTGACCGGCCATGCCGAATCGGTGAAGATCACGTATGACCCTTCGCAGATCTCATACGGCAAACTGCTCGAGGTCTTTTTCTCAGTGGCGCACGATCCGACCGAGCTCAACCGCCAGGGCCCGGACTATGGCACGCAGTACCGGTCGGCCATCTTTTATTCCAATGATGAACAGAAGCGCGTCGCTGAAGCATATATCAAGCAGCTCAATATATCCAAAATTTATTCGTGCCCCATCGTGACCCAACTCACGCCTTTGGAGGGCTTCTACCGCGCCGAGGAGTACCATCAGCATTATCTCGAGCACAACCCCAACCAGCCATACATCGTGTATAACGATATGCCGAAGTTGAAGCACTTGGAACAGCAGTTTCCGGAACTTTTGAAAAAGCGCTAGCTAGAGCCGACCAGCATTTCGCGCAGAAGCCAATCCGCGTTATAGACCTTCCTCAGAGCTTCAAGAATCGAGCTGCTTGAAACGTGGACCGAGCGTGCGCGCTCCTCGGTGTAGAGGTAGCGATTTTCGAGCCCCTCCCAGTTGCCGTCGAACAGAATGCCGATAAGCTCGCCCTTTTCGTCGACGGTGGGGCTGCCGGAATTGCCGCCGTGTGTGTCGGCTGTGGTCACGAAATCGAAAGGTGTATTCAGATCTAATGCTTCCCTGCCCGTGACCCAACGGGCCGGGAGTCGAAACGGTTCCTGGCTGGTGGCGCGCTTGAAAAGTCCAGCGAACGTGGTGGCATAGGGCACCTTCTCGCCCGTCGAGCTGGTGTACCCTTTCACCGGTCCGTAAGAGAGGCGCAGCGTGAATGTAGCGTCGGGATATTCATTGGAGCCGTACACGGAAAAACGCGCCTGAGCGATTCTGGATTCACTGGATATGATCACCGCCTGCACTTTGTCTTCGAATTCCTTGCGAAATTTTCTGGCGGGACCATCAAAGAGCAGAGCGAGCTGTAGCATGCCGTCCATGGAATTCTTCACCGCGTCGAGATTATGAGCCAGCCGCTTACGCTCCTCGACATCCTGGATCTTGGTGGTGGCAACATAATGGTGCGCCGCCTGCTCCGGGTTTTGCCCGCCCAGGATTGCTTTCACGGCCGGATCATCCGCGCCAAGCTCTTTCTGGAGGAAGCGCAGCCCTTCCGCCAGCACGACCTCTTGCAGGGCGCTGTTCAGTGGGGCGGGAGAATACATCTTTTGTTCAAGCGATTCCAGGCCGGCGTCCTGATACTCTCCCAGCCGCTGGCCGTTGGGCTTGGGAGTCTCTTCGGCGTAGCGGACCACCATTCTCGCGACCGAAAAGAGCTGTGAATCATCCGGCGCGGCCTCCAGCAAGTAGTAGGGTTTGAAGAAAATTGCGTACTGCTTATAGGCCGCCGCGACCTGATCCCAGATTTTTCCGAACTTCTTCTTCTTTTCGGGGTCATTGTCGATCGCCGTGCGCAGCTTCCGCTCCTCCTCCCGCTTGCGATCCATCAACCTCGTATCCTTCAATCCGTCCTCGAAACCGCTCAGCGACTTGTACTCGTTCTGATCATCATCCAGGTAGTCGTGCGCTACGCGCTTGTTCTCGGCATTCTGCGAGCTGAAGGACAGCAGGCGAGCCATGCGGTCTTTGTACAGACGGAGGAGCATGGGATAAGAGACGTCGCGGCTGAACTCCATCTGTGCGATGGTCTGCAGCCGTCCCGTGGAGCCCGGATTTCCTGAGACAAAGGTGAGTTCGCCATCCTTGACGCCCGCGCGGCTCCAAACCAGATAGTTCGGCGTGATGGCCGGCTGGCCATTTTCATAGGCCCGGAAAAATGCGAAATCGAGGCAATAGCGGGGGTACGTGAAGTTGTCGAGATCACCTCCGAATTGCGCGACTGCCAACTCGGGCGCGAACACCAGCCGCACGTCCGTGTACTTCTTGTATTCATAGAGGCTGTACTGGCCGCCCGAGTAAAACGTGACGACGTCGCACCGGTTGGCAGTGGAAGTGGAGCAATCTTTTTCAATACGGGCGATGGATGCCGTACGCATCCGGTTTGCGTCCGCGGCCGGCCCGGCGGGCCGCACGGTGTCGCTTACTTTCGCTGTGACATCGGAAATGCGTAGAAGGACGTCCACTTCCAGATCGGGACAGGGCTTTTCCTCGTTTTTCATCGAAGCGGAAAATCCGTTGGCCATGTAGTCGTGCTCAGCGGTGCTCAGCTTCTGTATGCAGTCCTCGCCGACGTGGTGATTGGTGAGCAACAGACCATGAGCTGACACGATCGAACCGGAGCCACCATTGTTAAATCGGACTGAGGCGCGCTCTAGATGCAGCAAGAATTCATCCGTCATGGTGAACCCGTAGGTCTTCTCAACCTGAGCTTTGGGGAACTGATCGAACAGCCAGATACCTTCGTCGGCGGGGACGAAAACCGAAAAAACGAACCCAAGGGCTAGTGTTTTAGCCAGCATCGTAAATTACCCTTAAACATAAGAAACTACAGTAGTAATTAGTCAGGAATCATTGAAGGGCGCTTCACTTTTCCAGGCTGGCCGTGCGATACTGGGGGACAGAGATTCGGATAAAAAAATGACCCAGTTGGGCGAAGCAATAGCCCGTTATCATAAGATCCTGGAGGGTGATCGATACAAAGATCTTTCTTGGGCACACGATCTCCAGGAACGCATGAAGGCGCACAAACTCGCCGTCGGCGGGAGACCGGTGTCTCCAGTCCTGCGTCCGCATTTTATCACGCGCAGGCAGTACGCTGGTTTGGTCAAAGCGGTGGAATCGTTTTCCAGCGCCATCGAGCGGATCGAGAAGATGGCCATCGGAAGTCCGGCGCTACTGTCGCGGATGGAGTTGCTTCCGGCCGAGAAGATGCTGGCGGCCGTGGATCCTGGTTACTCATTTCTAGCGGTCACCTCGCTGATTGACACGCACCTCAACAACGGCACAATGCGTTTCGCGCGCTACATTCCCGATACGCCCACAGGAGTGGCTTACGGCGAGGCCCTATCGGATATGTTTTACGACGCGGCGCCAGTGAAGGAACTCCGCAAGCGTTATCGGTTGGAAAAGTTGCCGGGCACGAAATACCTGTTGCATGCCATTCTTAAAACGTACAAAGAATGGGGCGGGAAAAACAAAAAGCCCAACATCGCGATCCTGGAGTTTCGCCAGCCGTTTCAGACCACGGAATCGGGCGAGAATTCGCTCATTGCCGACATGTTCCGGCGCGAAGGCCACCTGGTGGAAATTGTTTCCCCGGACCAGATCGAATACCGCAACGGCGTTCTTCAGCGGGGAGAATTCGCAATTGACCTGATCTTCCGGCGGATTAAAGTGCAGGAATTCCTGACACGCTTCGATCTGACGCATCCATTGCTGCGCGCTTATCAGGAACGCGCCGTTTGCGTAGTCAACAGTTTCCGGTCGGAGTTGGCCCAGAAGAAGGCGATTTTCGATCTGCTGACCGATGAGGAAATTACAGCGAGTTTCCCGGCATCGGAACGTCGAGCCATTAAGGAATTTGTTCCTTGGACCCGGGTGGTTCATGAGACCAAGACCAAGTACCGCAATAAGACCATCGACCTTCCCGAGTTCATTCTCCGGAACCGGCAAAAGCTGGTGCTGCGCCCTAACGACGACGGCGCCGACCAGCATTCCTTCCAGGGCTCGGAGGTGGACGAGGCCGGATGGGAGAAGGCGCTACGGGCCGCGCTCCGCAATCCCTACGTCGTGCAGGAGGCGCTCGAACCCGTGGTGGACGTGTTTCCGATTCTGCAGTACGGCCATTTGGAAATGCAGAAGATGCGGATCGACGTGCATCCACACTCCTACCTGGGCAAAGTGCAAGGCTGTTCGAGTTGGCTCACGGCGGTGGGTCCGTCAGGATTCTCGACCTTGTCCGGGGTAGCGCCGACTTTTATCCTGGAGTCGAAGTAGCGCACGCACTCTACTCTTGCGTGCCGTGTCGCGACTCATCGCGACACATTGTTCGTCCTTCACACGAAAATCGCAGGCGTCTGCACGAATGTCAACGCGGCACACAAATGTGTGCGCGCTACGTTTCGGGGTCGAACTGGATTTCCACCGGCTCACTGAACGGACTACGCGCCGTCCGTACCCGCACGGGATGCGTTCCCGGTGGAATGTCGCCGGGTAGCCGGGAGTCAGCCTGCCACCGGCCGTCGCCAACGTCCATCAAAAAGACAACCGCGACGTCGCGGCCGTCCACTTGGATCACAACATCCTGGCGCGCGAGATTCGGTTGCTTGCTCCGAAACCTGGTGCAGAGAAATTCCCTCTTATAGCCGCGAAAGCTTGACGTTCCGGTGAGATTGTTCCTGATAGCGTAGATCTCCGGCGCTGCTTCGGTGAACTCGGCGGCCGGCTGGAAGTTCACAGCGAGTTCCTGCGGCGGCGCCGGACCGGACGTTATCGAAAAAACGTTGCTGAAGGTACTGGCTGTGGTCCGAACTCGAATTTCGTGTACGCCCGGGCCCAAGAACGGCGGCACTTTGAGATTGGCTTGCCATTCGTTGGCCCAGTACAGACGGCTCAGCAGTAACACGGGCACTCCATATCCATCGATTTCCACGCGCATCTCATCGCGAGTTAGCTCCGGTTGTGGGGAGGCGAAGTACAGGCAAATATATTCATCCCTGGCCGGATTGAAATGGGTCGCGCTAGTCCGGTTGTTCACTGCCGCGTGGATGCGGGGCGCGGCCGCGGTCGGATTGCCGGGGGGAGGCTCGAATTTCCGGTAACACGTCGCTCCCGCGCGACGGTCGGTTTGATGCTCGAAGACCACTCTTGCGAATCCGGCGGCGCGGCACAAGGCCATCAGGCAATTGGTATTCGGCCCGCACCAATTGTCTATCTGGCCGCCCAACTCGTTGGTTTCGTAAAACTCGAGCGTACAGGAAGCGGTGGAATCAGGACCGGCGTCCGTCACGAAGGATTCCACGAACGCGGCTTCGATGGTGAGCGAGCAGATCCGCTCCAGGCCGAGAAGTGGATGACGAAGATGATACAGAACACCGAAGAACAGCACGTAATCGAAACGGCCGACCGACTCAGGTGTGAGCTCGTCGACGTCCATAATCCGGTAATCGACTTTCGAGCCGAGCAGCGCGCGCGCCATGTGGAACTCTTCGAACTCCACGCAGTCGACCGCGACAACATCAGCGCCCCGGCGTTCCATTTCGAAGCTGTTCCACCCGGACGCCGCGCCCACATCCAGCACGCGCTTACCGCGAAGATCCTCGGGAATAGGAAAGGACCGGATGCGGGCCTTGAGGGCGTCGATACCGATCAATCCGGGAATAACCGTGCCATCCGCAAGCTCCAGGCTGTGATAGCTGCTGTGCCTTGACAACTCATCCACTTGCTGTTGCGTGCGGCGGCGAAACTCCGGACTCTGCGTCAGACTGGAAGCCGGCATGGCGCTGGAATCAGTCTATCTTAGCCATGGCATCCCGGCGCCGCTGCCCCCGCGATTCTTCATGGCACAATTGGAGCATTACGTGCCATCGCGGAATGTGGCTGACTCTAACGGCACCAGTGCGACTCGAGTGCGCACTCTCACGCCGCTTTGCATCGTGGTCCTGTTCGTCCTGAACTCCTACATTTGCCAGGAACTATTTTCAGCCGAGTTCATTCGTCAAATGGGATCGACGGCTGGAGCTTTTATCGCCATCAGCCGATGGGCCATGCGGCACTGGCATGATTTGAGCTGGTATCCACTTTGGTTCACTGGCATGCCGTTCTTCGGAATCTACCAGCCGGGAATGCATCTGTCAGTCGCGTGGATTGCGACCGTGTTCCAACTGACGCCGCAGCACGCTTACCATTTAGTGAATGCGCTGGTGTACTGTTTGCAGCCGGTGACGCTTTTCTGGCTCTGCCATCGCAGCACGGGATCGCGCGGTTGTGCTCTCGGCGCGGGACTTGCATACAGTCTCATCTCACCCAGTGCGTTCTTGACGAACGTGGTCCGGCACGAAATCGGCGGCCCTTGGTTCGCAAGGCGATATCAAACCGTGGTGTATTACGGGGAGGGCCCTCACAACCTGGTCCTGCTGCTCATTCCGTTAGCGATCCTCTTTCTCCACAAGAGTGCGGCCGAGCGAAATCGTTGGTACTTTCCGCTAGCGTGCCTCACGGTGGCCGCCATTGTCTTAACCAACTGGCCAGGAACGGTGGGTCTGGGCATGGCAGTGGTTGCGTATGCTCTCGCGCAGCTTGGAGGCAAAGTGACATGGGCGGCGATACCGGCTAGTTTCTTAATCGCTTATCTAGTCGTCTGCCGCTGGATCCCGCCGACGGCTATTTTCCCGGTTCTAGAGAACGCCCAGCGGTCCGACGGGACCAGTTTCAACCAGATTCATTTGTTTTATCTTGTGGCGGGCGCCGCGGTGCTATCTGGATTGCATATATTCTTCCAGCGCTTGGGGATCGACCGGTGGCTTCGATTCTTCCTGTATTTCACGTTCATCAGCGGGCTGGTCACACTTGTGAAATTCTGGACTGGTGTCAATCTGCTACCGCAAGGGCATCGCTTCCTTTTAGAAATGGAGCTGGCGATGCTCGGCGCCATGGCTTTACTGGGCCGTATGGCTTTTGTCCGATTGCCGTGGTGGGGTCGCGTTACAGCCATCGCTTCGCTCTCATTGCTCGCACTGCTCCAACTCCACAACTACCGTCAATACGCCCATGCGCAGACGCTGCCGGCCGACATCGAGACGACGCCCGAGTACCGCATATCAAAGTGGCTGGAGGCTCACATGGGTGGGGCCCGTGTATTCGTTCCGGGGAGCGTTTCAATTTGGATGAACGCATTTACGGATGTGCCACAGCTCACGGGTTGCTGCGATCAGGGAGTGCCGAGCTTTTCCCACCGCCTGGCCTATTACACGCTCTACTCTGCGCAAAACGCAGGGGACAGGTATGTTCCCACTGCGCTGCTCTGGCTCAAAGCTTACGGCGCCCAGGCTATCGCGGTTGTTGGACCGAATAGCCGGGAGTTCTTCCGGCCCTACGCCCATCCAGAAGCATTTCGAAGGGCGCTTCCCGAATTATGGCGCGAGGGTGAGGACGTAATCTATCAGGTGCCTACTCGCTCGCGATCGCTGGCGCACGTCCTCGAACCGGACGCGTTGGTGAGCCGTGAACCGGCCAATGGCCTGGATGTTTCCGCCCTGGAGCACTATGTGACGGCGCTGGAACTCCCGACTCCTGAACCGGCCGGGTTTGAATGGATCAATCCACATCAGGCACGCGTGCGCTCACAAGTGCGAAAGGGTCAAGTTGTTTCGGTTCAGACGTCGTACCATCCGCTATGGCGGGCGACGGTGAAAGGGCTGCGGCAACCCACGCACGCGGATGCTCTCGGACTCATGGTCATCGAACCGGCATGCGACGGCGCGTGCAGCATAGATCTCGTATTTGACCGCGGGGCGGAAATTCGCTGGACAAAATGGGCGCAGATCATTGGATTGGTGCTCGCGTTCGGATGGCCCTTCGCGGACCGGCTGCGAGTCCGAAAGTGACTCCCGCCCGTCGAAGCGTTAGGAGGCCGGGATCTTGTTGACTTCCACGCTGGCGCGCAAATTCGCGACCCCGGCCGTATATCTGGAGTCGGTCACCACAAAGGCCAGCGCGTTATCGATCCAATCGTGCGCCGTTCCGTCCGCGTCGTGGGAAGCCGCCGTCAATGTGTATTCGCCGGGACACAAGTCGCAACGAAATCGGAAGACCGCCTGCATCCGGTCACCTGCCGCGAACCTGCCTGTCTTGATCTTCTCCGCCTCCGTATTGGTCCCGTACACGGCCAAGCCTATACGCGTGCGGATCAGAATTCCGATCACCGGCTCTTCCACCGGCGCGAGGTAACGCACCAGCACGCGAACGGAAGCTGGTTCGCCGCTCTGCCAGATCATGGCTGGATGCCCGGCTTCGCCCAGCGTCTCTAGCGACAAAATTTCCGCGCGCCCATCTCCGCGCTCGAGCAACCGGCGGATCGGACTAGCCTGCGACTCGCCCCAGGCACGAAATTTTTCCGCGATGCGGTCCTGATAAGCGTCCAACACTTCACCTGGATCGCCGCGGCTTCGTAGCGCGCCCGCATCCAGCCACCAGACCTCGTCGCACAGCCGGCGCAGCAGATCCGGTTCGTGCGATGCGATCAGCACTGTGGCTCCTTCGGTGCGCAGCCGGTCGATTCCCACCGAAGCCTGGGATCGCGCCAGCGCGTCCTGCTGGGCAAGGGAATGTTCCATCACCAGTAAATCGACCGGCGACAAATCGAGCTCACCGGTGGGGCCCAGGTAACGCCGGGCACCTACGCAGATTACTTCCCCAGCCAATGGCTTTTCCAGTCCCGAGGCCAGGCGCAACAAGGCGACTTTTCCGGCGCCTTTCTCTCCGATCACGCCGATGACCGCGCCGCCAGGAGCCGACACCGTCAGATTGCACAGCGGCGGGAAGCGCGCGCCGCGAAATTCAATCGCCATGCTAGATAGAATAACGCTTGGTCCTCGCGCTGCTCGTCGCCCTCAGCTTTCCGCAGACTGGCACGGTACATCTGCCATCCGGACCAATCGAAGTTTCCTCCGAGCTCCGGCTGCCCGAGGGCGCGCACGATCTCATCATCTCCGGCGACCACACAGTCTTGCGGGCGTCCGCAAGTTTCCACGGACGAGCGATTTTGAGCTGTAAGGGTTGCCGCCGCCTTACCTTCCGCAACTTCGCCATTGACGGCAATCGCGCTGCACTCGAAAAGCCTATGCCACTACCGGACGGCGACAAAGCCTTCGCGAAATTCTATCCGAACAACGGCATTCTCATCGAAGAAGCCGACGGGATAGCGATGGATCATCTCGATTTCACTAATATCGCCAACTTCGCCATCCTGGTGAATCATTCGCACGACGTGTTCCTCGATCACATCTCGGTCGAAGACAGTGGCTCGCGAAATGCAAAGGGTCGAAACAATACTACTGGCGGCATCCTGCTGGAGCAAGGCACCAATACTTTCACAGTCGCCGATTCGGTTTTCCGCAACATCCGTGGCAACGCGGTGTGGACCCATTCTTATAATGAATCGCCGCGCAACCGGGGCGGGAAGATAGCCAATAACAAGTTCTTCGAAATTGGGCGTGATGCGATTCAGGTGGGACACGCTACTGAAGTCTCGGTGGTCGGAAATACTGGGAAGCGCATAGGATTTCCAGTGGATCTGGTGGACGTGGAGGGCCTCGGAATTCCGGTCGGCATCGATACTGGTGGAAACGTCGATCACTCCACCTACGAAGGCAACCGCTTCGAAGAAGTCGACGGCAAGTGCATCGACCTGGATGGATTTCACGATGGCACGGTTCGCTCCAATACGTGCATTAATCGCGGCAAGCCGGAGGATTACCCTTACGGTAATTTCGGGATCGCCATCAATAACGCCAACGCGGGAATGCATTCGCAAAACATCCTCATCGAGAACAATCAGCTGGAAGGTATGAAATTCGGCGGTATCTTCGCGCTGGGCGAGGGGCACAGGATCATCAACAACCGCATGTTGCACCTCAATACGGCGCACTGCAACGAGACGCACGCGAAATTCGGCTGCCTGGCGATCGCCGGCGAGCCGGGCTTTCTAGAAAGCGGCATCTATCTCGCCAAGGGTGGGGAACGGCCTGGGCCCGCGCGAAACATTATCATTCAAGGCAACGTAGTCAGCGGCTACAAAATGAAGGCGCATTGCATCGAGTCCGCTCCAAGCGTCAAGCTCGCGGACAATACTATCCAAGGCAACCGGTGCGTGGATGAGTGAAGAACAACGCGGCGTCTCCGAGCGGATGCGGTCAGACTGGAACCAGCGCGCGCGCGAAGATCCGCATTACTATGTCGCTTTCGGCGGGCGCGATCAGGACGAAGAAACTTTTCTTGCCACTGCGGCCGATGTGCTGCGGCTGTTGGAGGGCGAACTCCGCCGATTGCCCGCGCTTGCGCCCGTACCGAGCCGCGACCGCCAGGAAGCGGTCCCCAAATATGGCCGCGCGCTCGAAATCGGCTGTGGACCCGGCCGCTTAATGAAACCGCTCAGCCGGCACTTCAGCGAGATTCATGGTGTGGATGTTTCGGACGAAATGATCCGGATCGCGCGCGAGCGTCTGCGCGATATCCCGCACGCTCACGTACACGCCACCAATGGAGCCAGCCTCGGGCAGTTCGCGGATGGGTCCTTCGACTTCGTTTATTCCTACGCCGTGTTCCAGCACATTCCCACGCGCGCGGTCGTCCTCGAATATATGGACGAGATCAGCCGCGTGCTCAAACACGGCGGCATCTTTCGAGGCCAATTTAATGGGCTTCCGCACTCGGACGCACCGGACACCTGGTCAGGCATTACGTTCTCTGGCGAAGACATCCGCGCCTTTACGCGAGAGAAAGGCCTCCAGTTGCTGGCGCTGGAAGACGTCCAGACGCAATATATGTGGACCACCTGGCGCCGGCCGCCCCTGCATGCGACTGTCCCCGCGCGCGTGCCCCTCATTAAAGGCATCACCAACGCCCACTCCTACGAGCCGGTGGCGCCCAAGCGCGAACGCCATGCCGCGATTTCGATCTGGATGGAGAATGTGCCGGATGATTGCGATCTGAACAACCTCGAGGTGCTGGTCGAAGGCGCACCGGCGGATCCATACTATATCGGCTGGCCCATCGCCGAAAATGTCCGCCAGGTGAATGCCTGGCTGCCCGAGGCCATGCGTACCGGACTGCTGCCGGTCGAGCTCCATCTGAACGGCGCGCGCTTGTGCGGGCCGGGAACGCTACGTGTAATTCCAGCGGGTCCTCTGGTGCCCCGCATCATCTCCATCAGTGACGGGTTCAACCTGCTGGAAAAAAACGCCTCGAGTAGCGGCATCTTGAAAATCCAGCTCGAAGAGATCACTTCACCCGACTCGTTGGTTATCACTATTGGCGGCCGTCCGGTGGATTGGCTCGAAATCAAGTGCATCGATCCACGTGCTCCCCGGCACGAACTGAACCTACGAATCCCCGAGGGCTTGCCGGCGGGACCCCATAGAATGCTGATCCGGATCGGGCGCTGGAGCCTGCCTGCGGACGTTGAGATTTCTAGAGCAATTGAGGCTCCGAAAGCGCCTTCTTCGTAAGGTACTGCACCCTATATAGATATAGTTCTTGACGACCTACTATATATTGCGGCATGATTACAAACAGCCGCAAGTCAGCCGTTGAGTTGACCAAATCCAAAGCGACCAGTTTGAAGGAGTTACAATGGGACTAGTAGGCACAGCATTGGCCAAGATTTCAGAAGGTCAAACGACCAACAAAAGGCCACTTCCCGTACCCGTACGCACGGGAGTGCGCTTTCCAAAATATTTTACGCAGAAACTCGACGCCGGGAAAACGCCCTACGACGAGATCGCTTGGGAGTTGCGGACTGCCGTCATAGCCAACGACAAGGGCGCGATCATATTCGAACAAAATGACGTGGAGGTTCCGGCTGACTGGTCCCAGACGGCCACCAACATTGTCGTCAGCAAGTATTTCTACGGCAAGATGGGATCGCCCGAGCGCGAGAGCAGCGTTCGCCAGTTGGTGCATCGAGTGGTGGATACGATAGCCGGTTGGGGAAAGACCGATCGCTATTTTCGAACGGATGAGGACGCCGACAATTTCCGCAATGAGCTGGCGCACCTGATGCTGACCCAGAAGGCGTGCTTCAACTCGCCGGTCTGGTTTAACGTGGGGGTGACCGAGTCGCGCGGCTATGGTTTCTACTACGACGAGTCGACCGACAGCATCCTCAAGTTGAAGAAGGGCGAAGCGCGCCCGCAATGCTCGGCCTGCTTCATTAATTCAGTGAAGGATTCGCTGGAATCGATTCTCGATCTGGCGAAGACCGAGGGCATGCTGTTCAAGTGGGGTTCGGGCACCGGCACTAATCTTTCACCGCTGCGCGAAGAGAACGGCGCGCTGGCAGGCGGCGGCTCGGCTTCGGGACCGCTTAGCTTCATGAAGGGATTCGACGCCTTCGCGGGCGTCATCAAGTCTGGCGGCAAGACCAGGCGCGCCGCGAAGATGGTGATACTCAACGTCGATCATCCCGACGTCGAGCAGTTCATCTGGTGCAAGGCCAAGGAAGAGAAGAAGGCTCACACGTTGATCGAGGCCGGCTACGATCCGACGCTGGATGGAGAAGCGTACGGATCGATCTTCTTCCAGAACGCCAACAATTCCGTGCGCGTCACCGACGAGTTCATGGAGAAGGCAACGTCCGACGGCGACTGGTGGACCCGTTCGGTGGCCGACGGCCAACCCAAGAAGCGCTACGGCGCCAAGGACCTGCTGCGCCAGATCGCCGAAGCAACGCACCAGTGCGGCGACCCGGGCATGCAGTTCGACACCACCATCAATCGTTGGCATACTTCCAAAGCTACGGCGCGCATCAATGCCTCGAATCCATGCTCGGAATACATGTTCCTGGATGACTCGGCCTGCAACCTGGCATCTCTGAACCTGATGAAGTTCGTCGGACCGGGCGGCGAGTTCGATGTAGAAGCTTTCCGCCACGCCTGCGACACCATCACTCTGGCGCAGGAGATCATCGTGGACAACGCCAGCTATCCCACCGAGAGAATCGCGCGCAATTCGCACGATTTCCGGCCGCTCGGCCTGGGCTACGCCAACCTGGGCGCGCTGCTGATGTCGATGGGCATTCCCTACGACAGCCCGCATGGCCGCGACTGGGCGGGTGCGATCACAGCCGTCATGTGCGGCCAGGCTTATCTAACCAGCGCTCGGATAGCGGAAGCGGTCGGCCCGTGTCCCGGCTACGCGGTGAACGAAGACTCGTTCCTGGATGTGATCCTGATGCATGGCAAGGCGGTCAGCGGCATCGACAGCAAGCGTGTTCCGGCGGATTTATACGGGGCAGCGGTCGAATGCTGGAACAGCGCGTATGGCCTGGGCGAGCGGGTCGGGTTCCGCAACGCGCAGACCACCGTGCTCGCGCCCACCGGCACCATCGGCTTCATGATGGATTGCGACACCACCGGCATCGAGCCGGACCTGGCGCTGGTGAAGTACAAGAAACTGGTCGGCGGCGGGATCATCAAGATCGTCAACAATACCGTGCCGCAGGCGCTGATCAAGCTGGGCTACACACCCGAGCAGGTGGAGATGATCGTTACGCACATCGACGCCACTGGCACCATCGAAGGCGCACCCGGGCTCAAGGACGAGCATCTGCCGGTGTTCGATTGCAGCTTCCGGCCGCAAAACGGCAAGCGGTCCATCCACCACATGGGCCATGTGCGCATGATGGCCGCGGTTCAGCCGTTCATCACGGGCGCCATTTCGAAGACCATCAACATGCCCGAGGAATGCACCGTGGAAGAGATCATGGACGCCTACACGGAGAGCTGGCGGCTGGGTTTGAAGGCGGTGGCCATCTATCGCGACGGGTCGAAGAAGGCGCAGCCTTTGAGTTCTGGGACGGGCAAGGGTGAGAAGAAGGCGACTGCGCCTGTTCTGCCTGTGCCGGCACCCGTGGAGAAAATTGTATACCGGCCGGTGCGCCGCAAGCTGCCCGATGAGCGGCAGTCTCTTACGCACAAATTCTCGATCGGCGGGCACGAGGGCTACATCACCGTGGGTCTGTATGAGGACGGCACGCCTGGCGAAGTCTTCATCTCCATGGCCAAGGAAGGGTCCACCATCAGCGGCCTGATGGACAGCTTCGCCACCAGCATCAGCTACGCGCTGCAGTACGGCGTGCCGCTGAAGTTCTTCGTCGACAAGTTCAGCCACGTGCGCTTCGAGCCGAGCGGCTGGACCGGGAATCCACAGGTGCCGTACGCAAAGTCCATCATGGATTACATTTTCCGCTGGATGGGCACCAAGTTCCTGGGCCCGGAGTACGCGATTAGCGAGGCGGGCAACGCGCAGGTGCTGCGTCCGACCGAGCCCGAGCCACAACAGGCCCTGCCCTTCGATCCATCGGTGAGCGATGCGCCGCTGTGTTCAGAATGCGGCGGCTTGATGACGCGCAACGGTAGCTGCTACAAGTGCGAGAACTGCGGCGGGACGAGCGGCTGTAGCTAGTCAGTTTTCGCTAACCAAAGATTCTCGGTGGGAAGGTGTCATACCTCCATGCTTCAGGGCGGCCTGCAATAGGCCGCCTTTTTTATTAGGCAGGAAACAGTAAATCGGAGAACTGAATATGACTGAATTGCACACTGCAAAGGCAACCGCTGATGCGAAACTGCAGCCGGAAATGTCAGACGTAAGCACGCCGGCAACGCAGGGAACCTTTCGCGAAACGCTAGGCCTCTTACCGAACTTACTATTAGTTATGTCCGCTATTACCTACGGCGTTGGCATGGTTATCGAGAACCTGCACCTGCAGCAGTATGGCCTCTTCCACGCTGACCTTGTACGTGTCGAGTACCTGATGGTTGGCCTTTTATGGATCGTGCTGGTGTCATTTTGCGCCGTTATGGTTGCGTCTGGCCGGGATCACTTCAACACGGCAAAGGAGGATTTCAGACAAGGAGACCGCACCAAAGCCGTCCTCAAAGGGCTCTTGGCACTTTTCGTACTACTTGGCTTGATGTCCCAAGCGTTGACCGCAGTGCAAAGTCGCCCAAGTTTCATTCATCAGGATTTTTGGATAGCTCTTGGCGTTTTGTTGCTCAACGTGCTAATGTTTTCCAACTTGTCGGTCTTTCTACGCACCTGTCTGAAATTCAGCCCGTTCCGGACTGAACCAGTGCTCAAGTACATCGGCTCAAACAAAATCGAGCTGTGCAAGGCACTGATCGGATGTCTAACGGCCCTTTCCTCATATGCTCTCTGGGTCTTCCCGAACCTGAAGTCAGCGCTTGGTGGAGGGGACAGACAACAGGTGGAGTTCCTCATTAAATCGGACAAGATGCAAATCGTGCGACAGATTCCATTTGAGGTCTCAAAAGAAGGAAGATTGGGTCCAATACCATTGCTCATTCAGGAAACCGATGGGTTCACCGTCCTGCAGGAACATAAGAAAGCAGGAGAGACTCGTGCGGTACGCATTTCCAAGGATCTCGTTGATGCGGTGATCTACCACACTTCCAAGTAAGCTCGCGCTTAGAGTGGCTCCTCATCGACAGGCCACGATTGCCAACGGGCTTCTGCTGACGGGAAGCGGGCTCCTTCTAGCCGCCCGCCTCACTTGCATTTGGCTCGGGCATTTCCTTCACAACCTCTGCACTAAGAAGGTCAAGGCTGATCCAGTGGACCGTGAGATCGATAACTCTCTTGAGATCATTAAGATCCTTATCTTCCCATCTGCGGACATAGTGGGTCTCGTCGTTACCAAGCCAAGCTGCGCGTGCAGCAATTGCTTTGACTGTTGGGTGATCAATGTAATCGCGAACGCACGTTCCAAGCGGTTTGCGTTCAATATCAGCGCTGTCACCCGGGTGTTTGAGTTTAGCGTAGTCCTTCACCAAGAACTCTAGCGCTTTGCGATAGCCAGCGCCGCAAATTAGATCAAGCCCTCGCTGCTCGGCCTCGTGAGCCTGGTTGTATATTTCTTGGAATTGCGGAGATGCGCGCGTCACCTCACCGCCGAAGCTTCGCTGGACAGGAGTTGTAGGAAAGACTCCTTTGGCAGTCCAATAGTTGGAAACCAGCGCATTCGGCTGAGTAGAGTTCGCTTCATACTGCGCTACGAACAGACGATGGCATACGCCCCGTGGGCATTGGAACACAGCCTCCGTCCGCATCGCGCGACCGCTTTCGTGGACCACAATGCCAGCTACAAGTCTCGCCTCTACAGCATGCTGACAAAGCGGGCAGACTTCGGGTGCGTCGACAGACGCCTGATTCTGAACTAATACGACAGACAATGCCTATGGCAATTGTCTCATAGGCCTTCCGCCCGATTCGCTGAGGGCCGCCACCAAATTTGAGCTGTCTTTCAAAGAGGAATGGCCTCTTGAAGCACGCGGTCGCGAATAAGCGGATTCAGCCCCTTCTCCGTCACAACCTCGACGGGTCTTCCGAGAAGTTCCTGCAGGTCGACAATCAGGCCCGCCGGAAACCACGAGCCGGTGACGGGACCTGCGTCAATCAAGAAGTCGACGTCGCTCTCCGCGCGCGCCTCACCCCTGACCACGGAACCGAACACACGAATATTCGTGGCGCCATGCTTGGCTGCGATCCGGAGAATTTCGGCGCGCTTCGCCCGGATCAACTCAGCGGGATCGAGCAGTTGTTCCACTCGTTTATATCTTAACGTGCGGTTAATTACGCAGGTAGCGGTTGATCGCGGCGGCGCCGGCTGCTGTAACTTTTATCAGGGGCTAGGCGCGCTTGAAGCACCGATTGGCGGCGCCAAATCACGACCTGTAAGCGTGTAAATGCCCAGAAACCGGAGCGTCGCGATGGCGTCTATAACAACCGGTATCCACATGCCGTTCACGGCGGCGAATTGGACGGTGATGTTGACGTCCTTGAGCCAGAAAGAGGGAGTCTTGACCGGGACTCCAACGATCTGCCGGATGTGGTAGCTCTTGGCATCCACCCAGATCTCGCCCAGAAGCAGGCCCTTTTCCTTGCGCTTTGGAATGATGCGCAGCACGTACTCTGGAACCTCTCCAAAGTTTTGCTCGCGCAGGAAGACAAAGTCGTAATTGGATCGGTTGATCTCGCCTTTGTGGCCCTGCTTCGCAGAGGCGATTTCCTGTTCCAAAATCGCCATTATGATCTTTTTGCCGGTCGGGTTACCCTGCTCTTCAGTGATTTTGAATGTTTTGATGTCAGGTGGAGTGAAGCTGATTTGAGCGGTGGATTCCGTGGAAGGGTTTGGATCATCGCCCCGGAATACCTTATACTGCCGCGTCACTTCATAGGGCCGCGAGAGTGAAGGGTTCTGCTCCTCGGTTCGCTCCAAAGAATCTAGGATCAAGTCCGGATTCGGCAGGCTTGCTCTTAATTCCTGTGCGTTTAACGAGTACGAAAACACCCAGGCCGCTGCCAACAGAGCCATGGCACGATATCGCTCCGCTGTCGTCCAAGCGGTTACGCGCCTTGGCTCGCAACTCGTCTCACTCCGGACTTTGGGGAACGAATCTTCCAGGAAGATCCCGAGGGTGGTCCACATCGCGACCTGCTGAGGTTCACCTCTCGCCTAATTTTAACCTGGGTCGGTTCGGGCGGCTAGTTTCGGAGGTAGCGGTCGATCGCGGCGGCGGCGTTGCGCCCCTCGGCGATCGCCCACACTACCAGCGATTGGCCCCGGCGCAGGTCCCCGGCGGCGAAAACTCCGGGCGATGACGTCATATAGCCGGCGTCGGTCGCGACATTTCCGCGCGCGTCCAGATTCACGCTCAGTTGCTCGATGATCCCACCGCGTACCGGCCCTGTGAATCCCATTGCCAGCAGCACCAGATCGGCATCCATCGCGAATTCGGTGCCTGGGATCGGCTCGAACTTTGGCGCTGGGCCGACGCGAACGGCGTGCAGTTTCCGTACTCGCCCGCGCTCGTCCCCGCTAAACGAAGTGGTCGCCAGGCTCCAGTCCCGAATCCCGCCCTCTTCGTGGGCGCTTTCCGCTCGGAGCTGCAGCGGCCACAAGGGCCAAGGCGTTTGGGGCGAGCGCTCGCCCGGCGGCATGGGCATAATCTCGAACTGATGCACCGACATCGGCTTCTGGCGATGCGATGTGCCCAGGCAGTCTGCGCCTGTATCGCCTCCGCCGATAATCACCACGCGCTTACCGGTAGCAAGAATCTGGTTCGCTACCGCGTCGCCCGCGCACTGCCGGTTTTGTTGCGGGAGAAACTCCATGGCGAAATGGATGCCCTTGAGCTCCCTGCCCGGAACTTTGAGGTCCCGCGCCTGCTCGGCGCCGCCAGATAATAGGATGGCATTGAAATCCTCGCGAAGCTCCTCACCAGGGATCGCTTCGCCGACATGAACGTTGGTGCGGAACTCGACACCCTCGGCGATCATCTGCTTCAGCCGCCGGTCGAGCACCCATTTTTCCATCTTAAACTCAGGAATGCCGTAGCGCAGCAATCCGCCGACGCGGTCGGCCTTCTCGAAGACGGTTACCGAATGGCCGGCGCGATTCAGTTGCTGAGCCGCTGCCAGCCCCGCGGGTCCTGAGCCGACGATGGCCACGCGCTTGCCGGTTCGCTCCAGTGGCGGCTCGGGGCGAATCCAACCTTCGCGGAATCCGTGCTCGATGATCTGCTTTTCAATGACCTTGATCGCCACCGGGGGTTCGTTGATGCCCAGGACGCATGCCGCTTCGCAGGGCGCCGGACAGATGCGTCCGGTGAACTCTGGGAAATTGTTGGTGGCATGCAGCGCGCGGATCGCCTCGCGCCAGCGGTCGCGGAATACCAGATCATTCCAGTCCGGAATCACGTTGTTCAACGGGCAGCCGTTGTGGCAAAACGGCACGCCGCAGTCCATGCAGCGCGCGCCCTGGGTTTGAACTTTCTGGTCAGGAAAATCCTGGTAAACCTCGAACCAGTCGTTGACGCGTTCGGCGACCGGACGCCGCTGTGGAAGCTCACGGGTGTGTTCGAGAAAGCCGGTTGCTTTACCCATGGGCAGCCTCTTGCCTCTCTGCGGGTTGGGCGATGTGGGCTGCGGGACGCGGAACAAACTTGGGAATTCCGAGCACGCGCTTATACTCGTGCGGGAAAATCTTGACGAACTTCAAAACCATTTGACCCCAGTTTTCGAGAATCCACTGGCCGCGCGGGCTCGCAGTCGCCTCTACGTGCTTTTCAATCAGGTTCTGAACCGTCTGCAAATCGATCGGGTCTTCGAGCGGTTCCAGATCCACACTGGCGCGGTTGCAGAGCACACTCGAGAACTCGCCGGTCTCATCCAGCACATATGCGATTCCACCGGTCATTCCAGCGGCGAAATTGCGCCCCGCTCGGCCAAGCACCACCACCAGGCCCCTGGTCATGTACTCGCACCCGTGATCGCCGACGCTCTCGACCACAGCGGTCGCGCCCGAATTGCGGACCGCGAAACGCTCGCCAGCCATACCGTTGAAATACGCCTCGCCACTGGTCGCTCCATACAGCACGACGTTGCCGACCAGCATGTTTTCTTCCGGTTGGAATGTAGATGTTCGCGGCGGATAGACAATCAGCTTGCCGCCCGAAAGTCCCTTGCCGACGTAGTCGTTAGCATCGCCTTCCAGCGTCAGCGTGACGCCCTTGGCTAAAAACGCACCGAAGCTTTGTCCCGCCGAGCCGTTGAAGTCGAACCGGATAGTGTCATCGGGCAGACCGGCCGATCCATGGCGCCGCGCGATTTCGCCCGACAGCATGGCGCCGACGGTTCGATGCTCGTTGCGTATCGGCATCTTGAATTCCACGCGAGTGCCGTGCTCGATCGCTTCGCGCGCTTGATCGATGAGTTTGTAATCCAGCGCCTGCTCGAGGCCGTGATCCTGCGCGATCATACAGCGCCGGCCCACACGTCGTGGCACTTGCGGGTTATAAAGAATAGTCGAGAAATCCAACCCGCGCGCCTTCCAATGATCGATGGCTTTGCGCATTTCGATGCGGTCCACGCGCCCCACCATCTCGTCCATGTTGCGGAAGCCCAGCTTCGACATCCATTGGCGGACTTCCTCGGCGATATAGAAGAAGAAGTTGATAACGTTCTCCGGCTGGCCCTGGAATTTCTTGCGCAGCGCCGGATCCTGGGTAGCGATTCCGACCGGGCAGGTATTGAGATGGCACTTGCGCATCATGATGCAGCCCATCGACACCAGCGGCGCGGTGGAAAATCCGAACTCCTCAGCGCCCAGCAGAGCGGCGATCGTGACATCGCGCCCGGTTTGCAGCTTTCCGTCGGTCTGGACGCGGATGCGGCTGCGCAAGTCGTTCATCACCAGCACCTGCTGTGTTTCGGCCAGCCCCAGTTCCCAGGGGACGCCGGCGTGCTTGATGGAAGTGAGCGGCGATGCGCCCGTGCCGCCATCGTGGCCGCTGATCAGCACCAGATCGGCGTGCGCTTTGGCAACGCCTGCCGCAACCGTGCCTACACCCACCTCGGCTACCAGCTTTACCGAGATGCGCGCTTTCGGGTTGGCATTTTTCAAATCGTAAATGAGCTGCGCCAGATCCTCGATCGAGTAAATGTCGTGATGCGGCGGCGGCGAGATCAACTGCACGCCGGGAATCGAATGCCGCACTCGAGCGATCGTTTCGTCGACCTTGTGGCCGGGCAACTGACCGCCTTCTCCAGGTTTCGCCCCTTGTGCGATCTTGATCTGTAGCTCATCGGCGTTCACCAGATAATTGGTAGTCACGCCGAATCGGGCCGAGGCTACCTGCTTGATGGCACTGCGCCGCCAATCGCCATTCGGATCGCGCTGGAAACGCGCTTCGTCCTCGCCGCCTTCGCCGGTGTTCGATCTTCCGCCGATGCGGTTCATCGCGATGGCCAGCGTTTCGTGCGCCTCTTTGCTGATCGACCCATAAGACATCGCGCCCGTCGCGAAGCGCCTGACGATTTCGGTCGCCGGCTCTACTTCTTCGATGGGCACCGGCTTCTCGGCCGGCTTCAGATCCATCAAGCCGCGCAGCGTGCACAGCTCGCGGCTCTGATTGTTGATCAGCGACGTATACTCCTGAAAGGTCTCGAAGCTGGACTGCCGCACCGCATGCTGCAGCTTGCTCACAGTCAGCGGATTGAACAGGTGATACTCGCCGCGCACGCGATACTGATAGTTTCCGCCGATGGCCAACTCGGTGTCGGCTTCAGAAACGCGCCGGAAGGCGTGGTCGTGTTTCATCCTGGCTTCGCGCGCCAGTACGTCGAGTCCGATGCCTTCGATGCGCGATGAGGTCCCAGTGAAGTAGCGTTCCACCAGCGATTTGTTTAGGCCGATGGCTTCGAACACCTGCGCGCCGCGATAACTCTGCAGCGTCGAGATACCCATCTTCGAAAAGACCTTGAGCAGTCCTTTGTTGATGGCCTTTTTGTAATTCTTAAGCGCCGTCTCGAAGGTAATGCCGCTGCCTAGATTGCCCCGCGCGGCCTGATCTTCCAACGTTTCGATCGCCAGGTACGGATTCACGGCACTGGCGCCATAGCCGATCAGCAGGGCGAAATGCATAACCTCGCGCGGTTCGCCCGATTCGATGATCAGAGCCACTTGTGTCCGTGTACCTTCGCGAACCAGATGATTGTGCACGGCCGAGAGCGCCAGCAGGCTGGGAATGGGTGCGTATTCCTTGTCCGTGCCGCGATCGGAAAGAATCAGCAATGTGTAGCGCGACTTCACGGCCAGGGAGGCGCTGCGGCACAGCCCATCCAGCGCGCGTTCCAATTCTTTTTCGCCGCCGGCCACGCGGAACAACATGGGCAAAGTATTGGCGAGCAGATCGCTGGTGGAGACTCGCCGCAGTTTTTCGAGATCCCGATTGGTCAGTATCGGGTGCGGCAGCTTCAAGGTATGGCAGTGCTGAGAGGTCTCTTCTAAAATATTGCGCTCGGTCCCGATATAGCTGGTCAGCGACATCACCAATTCTTCGCGGATCGGATCGATGGCCGGATTGGTCACCTGGGCGAACAATTGCTTGAAGTAGTGGAACAACGGCTGCGGCTTGTCGGATAAGCAGGCCAGCGGCGTGTCGGTGCCCATCGACCCCACTGCCTCATCGCCAGTCGCGGCCATCGGTTGCATCAGCACGCGCAGGTCTTCATCCGTGTAGCCGAAAGCGCGCTGCCGCATAACGATACTATCGAGATCGGATTCGTACACTCGCGGCGGCTCGGGCAGGCTGTCAAGCGTGATTTGCCCCGCCTTCAGCCATTCGCCGTAGGGCTGGCGGCTCCAGAGCCGCTCCTTGATCTCGTCGTCGGGGATGATGCGTCGCTCGGTCGTGTCCACCAGCAGCATGCGGCCGGGCTGCAGGCGCCCTTTGAACTTCACCTCTTCCGGCTTCACAGGCAGAACGCCGGTCTCGGAAGCCATGATCACCAAGCCGTCATGCGTGACCAGATAGCGCCCGGGTCGCAGGCCATTGCGATCCAGCGTGGCGCCAATCACGCGGCCATCCGTGAAGGCCACGGCCGCTGGGCCGTCCCAAGGCTCTGTCAGCGAAGCGTGATATTCGTAGAATGCTTTTTTCTCGGGCCGCATGGTCATGTCGCCGTCCCAGGCTTCGGGGATCAGCATGGTCATCACGTGGGGCAGGCTGCGGCCGGCCAGGGTTAGCAGCTCGACAGCGTTGTCGAGCGAAGCTGTATCGCTGCCGCCGGGCGTGATGACCGGAAACACCTTCTTCAAGTCATCGCCGAAAAGTTGCGACTCCAGCACTTTGGTCCGCGCATGCATCCAGTTGACATTCCCGCGTACGGTATTGATTTCTCCGTTGTGGCACAGGTAGCGGTATGGATGCGCCAGTTGCCAGGATGGAAACGTGTTGGTCGAAAAGCGCTGGTGTACCAGGCACAAGGCGCTGACGGCGTCGGGATCGGTCAGCTCGTTGTAAAACTCGGCGATCTGCGGGGCTAGCAGGAGGCCTTTATAGATAATGGTGCGCGACGAGAGCGAGGGGATGTAGAAGAAACTCTTGTCCGGCAAATCAGAAGCGGCTATTTCCGATTCAGCTCGCTTGCGCACGACATAAAGCTTGCGCTCCAGCTCATCCTGTGTCATGCCCGACGCGCCGCGAATGAAGATCTGTTCGATGTATGGCTGCGACGCGCGGGCCACGCGCCCAATGGCGTCTACATTCACTGGCGTATCGCGCCATCCCAGGACCGTCAGGCCTTCCTCGCGGGCGATGCGCTCCAGAATTCCTTCGGCCAGCAAACGGTGCGACGGTTCAACCGGCAGGAACACCATCCCGACCCCGTATTCGCCAATCGGCGGCAGCGTGAATCCGAGATCGCCGCATTCGCGCGCGAAGAACTTGTGCGGAATCTGGATCAGAATGCCGGCGCCGTCGCCTGTCTCGGAATCGCAGCCGCATGCGCCGCGATGCGCGAGATTGATCAGGATTCGCAGCCCTTTGAGGATGATGTCGTGCGACTGCTCACCCCGGATGTTGACCACGAAGCCGATGCCACAGGCGTCGTGTTCGTTTCTCGGGTCGTAGAGACCCTGCTCGACTGGGAGGCCGGCCATGTTTGAGTATAGCAACGGTGCAATATTAGATCAATAGAAATTTGTATTGACATTATATTAGATGTACTAATACAATGTGGTTACAGTGGACCTCGAACGAGCCAAGCTTTTCAGGGATATCGCGCAGAGTCGCAGCGTCAGTAAGGGCGCTAAGCTCAATGGTATCAGCCAATCAGCTGCAAGCCAGCATCTTCAGGATCTGGAGGAACAATTAGGCCTTGCGCTCCTGGATCGTACTAGCCGTCCGCTTACCGTGACCGACGGAGGGAAACTGTATCTCGACATGTGCCGTGACGTCCTGCGACGGCAGGATGAGTTTCAAGCGGCGCTCGAACGGATGAAAACGGAGGTGGAGGGCACGGTGCGGGTAGCTTCCATCTACTCGGTGGGGCTGTCGGAAATGTCGCAGCTCGAACAGGAGTTTTCGCGACGGTATCCGGAAGCGCATTTGGAAGTGGAATACTTGCGCCCCGAGAAAGTGTACGAAGCCGTGGTCACAGATCGGGCCGATCTCGGATTGCTGAGCTACCCGGAGGCAACCAAGGAAGTCACCGTACTTCCGTGGCGGGAGGAGGAGATGGTAGTGGCGGCGTCTCCTTATCACGCGCTGGCGGCGAAATCTGAATTGCGGCCGGAGGATCTGGAAGGGCTCGACTTTGTCGGCTTCGATGAAGACCTCCCGATTCGCCGCGATATCGACCGCTTTCTGCGCGAGCATCATGTCCAGGTAAACCTGACGCTGCACTTCGACAACTTACAGATGATTAAGGAAGCGGTGGCTCACGGCGAGGGCGTCAGCATCATGCCGGCGCGCGTCATGGAGGAAGAAGTAAGGCAAGGGCGGCTGGTGCCGATCCCGATTTCAATTTCGAGCTTGCGGCTGTACCGTCCGGTCGGGATCGTGCATCGACGCAAGAAGCGCTTCCATCGCGCCGGCCAAGCTTTCCTGGAGCTGTTGCGGGAGCCGCCGGCAGGATGGAATCCAGTGGTGAGCGAGGCGTAAGCAGGGCTAAGCGGGATCGAGACGCCAGTCTGGCTTCAGATTGCCTTCGTCGTCCATGGGATACCAGGTGTCATCAGAGAGGTGGAGATCCATTCCCTTCTTCGTAATGTAAAAGTAGGTTTTGAAATCTTTCTCGACTAAGTCGAGAGCAGGCATTCCCTGGAGTTCGTTGGAGAACGGGTCCCTTCCGGACAGAAGATACGGCTTCGCCAGTCCGTCCTCGACGAGTCCGGCAAGTGCGTGCACGACTTCGGAGCGCTCAATCGTCAACCCGCATTTGGCACCGTCTTGCGCGACATCCCGAAGGATCACTTGGTCCACGTTCTCGAAATTGTCTGAGATCGAATTTAGGACTAATCGCCGGACAAGCTCTTGTCGGTTCATAGATGCTATTTCACCACTACGAAACCGATAACATAAAAGAACGATGCGGTCTCTCGGGGCGGTACTACTTTGCTTCCTGTTCGCCCGCCATCTAACCGCGCAAAGCGACTTTTATCTGAAAGATGGCGATACCGTCGTTTTCTACGGCGATAGCATTACCGACCAGCGTCTATATACGACATTTACTGAGGCGTATGTCGTCACGCGGTTCCCCAACCTAAACATTCGCTTTGTTCATTCCGGCTGGTCGGGCGACCGGGTGGATGGAGGCGCCGGCGGTCCCATCGATACCCGGCTCACTCGCGATGTACTCGCTTATCAACCAACTGTAGTAACGCTCATGCTGGGAATGAACGACGCCGGCTATCGGCTATTTGACGACACTCTGTTCAAGAGCTACCGCGTCGGATACGAGCACATCGTGAAAGCCTTGAAAACGGCCGCTCCCAATGTGCGAATTACGGCCATCCAACCGTCACCCTATGACGACATCACGCGGGCCCCGCTTTTCGAAGGCGGCTACAATAACGTGCTCATAAGCTACGGCAAATTCGTACGTGAACTAGCCAGGCGCGAGGGATTGCTGTGCGCCGATCTGAATAGCAGCGTGGTGACCGCGTTGCGTACTGCGAACCAGGCGGATCCGGCCCTGGCGCAAAAACTAATACCAGACCGCGTGCATCCATCGGCTCCCATTCATTTCCTCATGGCTGAGGCGCTATTGAAGGCCTGGAACGCGCCCGCCGTTGTATCGAATGTCGAGATCGACGCCGCTTCGCCCACGCCGCGAAAGACGATCAACACATCCATCTCGGAACTTTCGAACGACGGCGAAATCGCATGGACGCAGGCGGACAATTCGCTTCCAATGCCGATCGAGACCTTTCCGTCGGAAGACCTGCTTCAATTGGCGCTGCGCTCGTCGGACTTCATGGATGCTTTGAATCGTGAAACGCTGACGGTCACCGGTCTGACGCCGGGTCGTACATACGCGCTTAAGATCGACGGTCAAGCAATCGTCAGTCATTCGGCCGACCAGTGGAGCGCGGGCGTGAACCTCGGCCCAGAGATTACACCGATGTCCAAGCAGGCAATCGAGGTCCTTCAATTGATTTATCGCCACAATAATTTGCATTGGGCGCGCTGGCACATGATCCAGACCTCGTTCGAGACCGAGCCGCCGCCCAGCATGGATCGGGCGATGGCTGCGCTCGATACCCTCGATAGGGAGGTCGCGGCCATGGCGCGCGCGAAAGCCCAGCCTAAGCCGCATCGCTACGAATTGACTGCGGTGGAATAAGTGAATCGCTGCAACAAGAGTAACGTAAATCGCTCGGCCCTCACTCGACATACGCTACAGGAACATCCAAAGCATCTGCATCTTTTGGAATTCGAGGAGCGGGACCGGCGAGGCTATGAAGCCCAGCCCCGGCATGGCCAGAAGATTGAATCGCGGCGATGTGCACCTTTGCCGATTCGCGGCGCCTTTGCCTTATAGAGTCTTGCCGCGGATACTGAAGTGATAGACCAGCGCGCCGGCGCCGATAGTCAACGCGGCTAGGCCTGAAACACCGGGACGCAGCCGGATGGCGAGGATTGTGATCCAGACTCCCATCGCGACAAAAAACGCCGGCACCAGCGGATAGGCGAAATTGACCACCCCCAGCTTCTGCCAGCCCTGCCGACTGCGGAAAATGAAGATCGAAGCCACCGACATCACCGCGAAGAAATTCAGCAGCAGGCCGATGTACATGAGCAGATCGACAAATGGACTAACGGTCATCAGCATGGTACAAATTGCCTGGGCCACGATAGCGATGACCGGGGTGTGCCAGCGCGGGTCGACTTTCGCAGCTGCTGGGAAGAAAGCACCGTTCTTGGCCATCGCATAGTAAACGCGTGGCCCGATCGTGGACATGGCGTTCACAGTCGCCAGCAGTGACAGCATCATGGCGGCGCTGAAGAATCCTGCGACCGCTGGACCGAACAGGTGCGTGGCCGCGAGAGCCCCGATGGCAACCACTCCTTTCATCTGCTGCAACGGTACGGCGTAAATGAACAGCACATTTAGCAGAATGTAGAGCACCGCTACTAGCGATGCGCCGAAGGCCAGCGAGAGCGGCAGCGTTCGGGCCGGCTGCTGCAGTTCTTCGGCCACATAGGTCGCGGCATTCCATCCGCTATAGCCGAAATAGATGAATAAGAGGCTCACAAAGAACTGCAAAAAGATGGGCGAAGAAGAAGTCCGGCTGGCAGTTTGCGTAAAATTATCCCAGCTCCCATCGCCAAGGGCGAACCCGGCCACCAGGAAAATCAGTATCACCAGAACCTTCACGGAAGTAAGCACGTTTTGCACGCGCGCTGCGCGGCGCACGCCCAGGCAGTTGAGGATCGCGAACACAGCGATCAATGCGCAGGCCAGCAACTGTGGCAGTCCGAGCTTGAATTCCCAGGCTCCGGAGCCAACCAAATGCCGCGAGTTCTCGAGCTTGAACGCGGGGTAGAAATGCCCAAAGTAATCGGAAAATGCCAGGGCCGCGGCGGCGATAGGCGCCGAGAAGCCCGCAAAGAAGGACACCCAACCGGACATGAAACCCCAGGTCGGACCGTAGGCCTGCGTGAGGTAAACATATTCGCCGCCCGAGCTGGGGAAGTTGACGCCCAGTTCGGAGTAGCAGAATGCTCCGGCCAGCGCGCAAATCGCCCCCACGGCCCAGATAAGCAGAACCAACTGAACCGAGCCGAGGTCGCCCGCGAGGAATCCCGTGGTGGTCAGTATTCCGGAACCGATCATGTTGGAAATCACCAGCGCCGTCGCACTGACGATTCCGAGCTGCCGGAGCAGAGGTGCAGTTTGAGTTGTCAATGGCTTTCCGCGGTTGAAAGACTGGAGCGCACCAGCGACTGTCCGCCGTCGCACACATAGACTGCACCGGTGATGTAAGCGGCCGCCTCGGAGCAAAGGAACAGCGCCAGGTCGGCCAACTCATCTTTGGTTCCAAAGCGCCGCAGCGGAACGGCATCTTCTACTTTCCGGCGAATTTCTGGAGTCGGCGCCAGCCGCCGCATACCCTCGGTGTCATCGGTGGGTCCGGGCGTGATGCAGTTGGCGCGAATGCCCGCCGGCCCCCATTCGATGGCTAGCGTTCGCGTGAGAAGATCGACACCGGCCTTGGCGGCGCACACATGCGATTGATTCGCAATCGGCATGGATGCATGGGACGCCGAGATGCTGATGATAGCCGCGCCCGGTTTTCGCAGATGCGCATAGGCGGCGCGGCAGGTGTTGAATGTACCCAGCAGGTCGATATCGATGACGGCCTTGAAGCCGTTGGCGGACATCCCCAGAACGGGCGCTGGGAAATTGCCGGCCGCGCCGCAGACCAGAATGTCTATCTCGCCGAATTGGTCGCGAGTCTTTTGAAGCGCCGCCTCGACGGCTGGATAATCACGCACGTCGAGGGACGCCGTAGCCGCGGTTCCTCCTGAAGATTCAATGGCGGACGCTGCGGCATCCAGTTTCTCCTGTTTGCGGCCGACCAACATCACCTTGGCTCCATGTTCTGCGAAGCGCTCGGCCATGCGCTGCCCGATTCCGCTGCCTCCCCCGGTGACAAACGCGGTCTTTCCCGCCAGGAGACGATCCCGAAAGATACTGGCCATCGATCAGCAAATGTACCACACTGCGCTAACGTGCGATTCTCGAAGAATGAGTTTCACACGGACGCTGGCCTCGATTGCGGCTTTGTTCGCAATGTCAGGATGCACATTGAAGCGCGCCCCGGCGCCCGGGCATCTCGACCAGGCCGGATTCCAGAAGCTCATCGGAACGCTCACGGACGCCTGGGATTCGAACAACCCGCGCCAGGCAGCAGATTGTTTTACCCAGGACGCCATGTTCAGCTCGCCGCCGGATCCGGAGATCCGGAAAGGACGGCCAGCCTTGTTCGAGTTTTTCGGAGGCGAGAAAGGCCGGCCGAAACCGGTATCCATTTTATGGCACCACCTGGTTTTCGACCCGGCTTTGCAAATCGGCGCCGGCGAATACACCTTCACTTATCAGGTGAGGACTCACGGAATGGTGATCCTGCGTATTGTGAATGGCAAGATCGCCAACTGGCGGCAATATGAAGTGGAGTCGCGAATGAACTGGGAGGAGATGGTTGCTGAGAACCGGTTTTGAATTTATTGTGTCCGGAACCGGACCCTCGCAGAAGACGAGGTCCTTTAATTTTCTTGGATTTGCAGACGGATGTTCAGTTGCACCCTAGCTCACTCATGATCAATCCCTTCGAAGACCTGCGCTACGCGCTTCGGGGCTTGCGAAAGAGCCCGATGTTTACGATCGTGGCGCTGTTATCGTTGGGTCTCGGCATCGGTGCGAACACGGCCATCTTCAGTTTGATGGACCAAGCCCTGCTGCGGTCGCTCCCCGTGAAGCATCCCGAGCAACTGGTTTTATTCAGTGCCAAGGGGCCGCGCCGGGGACAGGTCAACACCAGCTACGGTGATATTTACACGTTTTCGTACCCCATGTATCGCGACTTTCGCGACGGCAACCAGGTATTTAGCGGGGTGCTGGCTCGATTTCCAATCAGCTTCTCGGTGAGTTGGCACGATCAGACTGAGCGCGTTTACGGCGACTTGGTTTCGGGCAATTACTTCGATGTGCTGGGCGTACACGCGGCGATCGGGCGCACATTCACACCCGAAGAGGACCGCAGGCCCGGCGCCAATCCGGTAGTGGTGCTGAGCTACGGATATTGGAAGGGGCGCTTCGGCGGAGATCCAGGCGTATTGAACCAGACCATCATGCTGAACGCCCATCCTATGACGATCGTCGGAATTGCGCAGCCTGGTTTCAAAGGTGTAGGCGTGGGTGAGGCGCCCGACGTTTTCGTTCCGATGATGATGCGGAACCAGATGTCGCCGTTGATGAACGACCTGGAGAACCGGCGCTCGATGTGGCTGAATATTTTCGGGCGCCTGAAGCCGGGAATATCGCTCCAGCAAGCCGAAGCAGCCCTGAATACGTCCTGGAGGCCGATTCTGGAGCTGGAAGCGAAAGACTTGAATTTTTCGCCGCGCCTGCGGGAGCAATTCTTGAATCGCCATCTTTCGCTGCTCGACGGCCGGAAGGGGATCTCGGCCGCTTCCTCGCAGATCAGCTCGGCCATCGTGGTGCTGATGTGCATGGTGGGATTGCTGTTGTTGATTGCTTGCGCAAACGTGGCTAATCTTTTGATTGCGCGCGCGACGGCCCGGCAGCGCGAGATAAGCATCCGTTTGGCGATGGGCGCAAGCCGGATGCGGTTGATTCGGCAATGGTTGGTGGAAAGTCTGCTTCTGGCTTTCGGCGGCGGCGCGTTGGGGCTGCTGGTTGCGGAATGGACGGGGGAGGCTCTGCTCAAGTTTCTGCCGTCAGATCAATCCATGCTGGGAATCTCCAGCCAGCCAGACCAGCGAGTCTTGTTGTTCGCGTTGGCGTTATCGGTGGTAACGGGACTCTTGTTCGGAATCGTTCCTTCCTTGCAAGCCACCAAAAGCGAATTGGCTTCAACTCTGAAAGACCAAGCCGCTGCGGTGGTGGGCGGCGGCAGGAGTCATCTCCGCCTTCGGAAGAGCCTCGTGGTTACGCAAGTCGCGCTCTCGTTGATGCTGCTGATTGGAGCGGGGCTGTTCGCGCGTAGCCTTTACAACGTGAAAAACATCGACGCCGGTTTTCACACGGATCATCTCATCTCTTTCGCGGTACAGCCTTCACTGAGCGGATACAGCCAGGAACGAATGCGCGCCTTATTCGAACAGTTGCAGCAGAATATCGCGCGGCTGCCAGGCATCCGAGCGGCGTCTCTTGCGGAAGTTACTCTACTCTCGGGAGACAACGAAGACACGTCCATCCAGATCGAAGGCTATCAAGCCAAAGAGGACGAGGACATGGTCGTCGCGCAAAACAAAATCGGCCCAGGATTCTTTGCCACTCTGGGCATTTCACTTCTGGCAGGCCGCGATTTCACGAATGCGGATGGGCCCAAAGCGCCTCTGACGGTGATCGTGAACGAACGTTTTGCCAAACACTATTTCGGTGATGAGAATCCGATCGGGCGGCGGATTCAGTTTCGACGCGAAAAGGACAGTATTGAAATCGTCGGCGTGGTTCGTGATGGAAAAATTGTGGATCTTCGCGAAAAACCGCTCCGCTGCATTTATTTGCCGTACGCCCAGGCCCAGATCGGATACATGACTTTCTATGCGCGGACCACGCAGGAGCCGTCCGCGGCAGCCCAAATGCTGCGCGAAGAAGTGCGGCGGCAAGATCCCAACTTGCCAATTTTCAACGTGCGGACGATGGAGCGGCAGATCGATGAATCGCTGTTTATGGATCGGCTGGTGGCGGCGCTATCCGCCAGCTTCGGCGCGCTAGCAACGCTGCTGGCTGGGGTAGGGCTGTACGGAGTGATGGCGTACATGGTGGTAAGGCGCACGCGTGAAATCGGCATCCGCATGGCTTTAGGCGCGGGCCGGCGTGAGGTCCTCCGGCTCGTGATGAAAGAGGTCGTGATGCTGGCCGCTGCCGGCATCGGGATCGCGGTGCTGGCTTCGCTTGCCTTGGGCCGCCTGATGCAATCGCAGCTCCTGGACGTTAGCGCGCGCGATCCGTGGGTTATGGCCGCTGCCACGTTGGCTCTTGGCGCGGTGTCGCTGTTGGCCGGTTTTCTGCCTGCGCTGCGGGCTACGCACGTGGATCCGCTGACGGCCTTGCGATACGAATAAGCAGCCGCTAACGCTTGAGCCAGGGCCGAACGATCCTGTACTCGGGAACCGCCGTCGCCGAATCGCGGTGGATGCGAACCAAGTCACGCCGCAACAGCCGGCGCATGCCAATCTGCACAGCGCTTTTTGAAAGGCCCGTGGCATCGGCAATCGCTTGATGACTGAGACGCGCGGTCTTCACTCGCCGGCCGATGGTCTGACTCCACAAATGCAGGTATACGAGATAGGCCGAGGGCGCGTGATCGTGGCCAGCTAGGTCGCGCATCAGGACGTCCAGCACGTAGTCGTCAATCTTCATCGCTTAGCTATAGTATTTATCACTATAGCCAAACAAATAGGATTGCAGCCGGAACGAAAGTTCCTTACGCTGATAGCATGATCAAATCCGTCAGCATAGTCAGCATCCCAGTTCGCGACCAAAGCAAGGCACTCGAGTTCTACACTAAGAAGCTGGGCTTTCAAATTCTGACCGACCAGCCGTTCGGTACCCAGCGCTGGATTGAGATCTGCGTTCCGGGCTCAGAGACAAAATTGGCCTTGTTCACTCCACCTGGCCAGGAAAGCCGCATCGGAACGTTCTCGAACATTGGCTTTTTCACCGACGACATGGATAAGACGTATCAGACGCTGACAGCCCACGGGGTCGAATTTGAAAAACCGCCAAAGAAAGAGTCCTGGGGCACTTCGGCCGTCTTCAAAGACCTGGACGGCAACACCTTCGCACTGTCATCAAAGTGAAGGCCTTCATTTATCGAGGGCTTCCAAGAATAGCTTCCGCCAGGTTGCGCCATTCGCATCCAGGGCGACGCGCGCGTTCGGCCGGCCCGGAGTTTGTATGGTTCGCCCTTCTTCGGGAGGATCTTGGCGGATGTCGATGTGGATATTCGAAGTTTTGACCACTGCCGGATGGAGCAGCGCGACGGCCGCCAGCGGATCCCATGCGTAGAAGATTCCGGCCTGGATAAACGCGCGATCCGTTTCGAGCACCTGGGCTACAACTCGCGCCAAGGGCGAACGCACACCGGATTGAAACTTAGTGAGGAAGGCGAGGTCGACGGGAACTTTGTTGGTGGCGTCGAGTGGAATCAACCGGATCGGAATGCTGGAGCGAAAGACGATGCGTGCAGCCAGTGGATCAATGAATATGTTCCATTCCGCAGTGGTGTTGTTGGTCTTATATGCGCCGCCGTCGCCGAGGTTGCCGGGAACGTTCAGTGCGCCGCCCATGATCACCAACTCTTCAATCGCGCTGGCAACGGCGGGCTCGCGCTTCAGCGCTTCCGCAAGGTTGGTCAACGGACCGAGAGCTAGAATTCGCAGCGGGTGGGTTTGGTCTCTGAGACGTTCGATCAAATAATCGGCGGCGGGCTTTGATTCCGGTGGTCGCGATGATGCCGGAAGCGTGACGCCGGGAAGGTCATCTGAGGTTTTGCGCCATTCGGCGGGAAATTCGGCCTTTCCCTGGAGCGGGGTGCTTCGTCCGGCGAAGACCGGGATGTCTTTGCGGCCGGCCACTTCGAGCAAACGGACGATGTTCTTCGCGCCGGCATCAGGATGTGCCAGGCCATTCACCACGGTAATGGCTTCGATGCGCACGCTGGGCTGAGAGGCGAGAAAGGCGATGGCCATGAGGTCGTCGGAGCCGGCATCGGTGTCGATGAGGATGGGGTGCTGCGCCAGAGCCGCTACTGCAAAACACAAAGGGAGGACTAGCCGGAGGGGAGCCATCCGAAGGTACAGAATAGCAGAAGGCAGGCGGCAGAAGGCAGAAGCGCCGGGGCTTATGGGTGAGCGTCCGCTGTTCGATGAACGCGCCTCACACGAATTTCCTTCTCCCGCTTACGCGTCTGCGCGATATCGTAGGTGGATTGCATTCGCATCAGTGTGTCCATCCTAACGCCGAATGCCTTCTCGATTCGTAAAGCCATTTCGCCCGACAAGCCGGCCTTTCCGTTGAGCAAACTCGATAAGGCGGGGCGTGAAACATGAAGCGCGTCGGCCGCGGCAGTGACGGAGAGGCCGGTGGGTTCAATGATTTCGGTACGAATGAAATCTCCGGGATGGGGCGGATTCTTAATGGGCATAACGGTTGCGCCTGTAGTTAGTGGTAATCCTCTAAATTAACGTCCCAGATTTCGCGCTCAGCGGTGTCGATACAGAACGTCAGACGCCGGTTCCGCGTTACGCTTAGGCTCCACGTGTATTGACGGTCACCCCTGAGCGTATGTACCCTCCATGCCGTGAGCGCTCGCAATTCTTCCGGGTCTTCCATATTGTCAAGATATGCGAGCATTTTTCGCAACTTGGCCACCGTATCAGGTGGCACGCCTTTCGCGCTGTCTTCCGTGTAAAGCCGCTTGAGGCCCTTATGGGCAAAACTTCGTATTTTCACGGGTGGACTGTAACCTGTAGCTTAACACTTATCAAGGCACAAATGCTAGCGTCGCTCCGGCTAGTAGGAGAGATTACGTGGTTTTGGAAGTGAGCGCTTTGGGATAGACCATCACACCGCTCTCCGAAGCGCTGAAGATCTTGTACAGGATCTGATTCGTGGGCAACTGGCTCTCCAGATAATCGACGCCCTCGGCGCTGATGATAAAGCTGCTGCGGTCATCCTGCACGACGTAGCGCTTGGCACGGAGATACCACAGCGCGAACAACAAGCGCTCGCGGGGAAACGCCATGATGTTCTCCATGTCCAGCAAAGAAAGCGCGGCATAGTCCGGATTCGCGCGGCGTTTGCTATAGAGAAGACATAGGACGCCGATGCGGATCTTGGCTTCTGAATCGATACCGTCGGCGAATTCCTTGCCAAGAAAAATGGCTAGCGGACCGGCCGGCGCCGCTTGGAACTGCTTGTCGTATTCGGCGCGCTTGGCTGGATCACGCAGGATCTGATACGCATCGCTTAACACGCGGAATTTTTCAGCATCGCCAGTGGCCTGATTGTCCGGATGATAGCGGCCCGCCAAGATCCGATACACCCGTTCGATGGTCTCGATCTCGGCATGGGGATTAATTTGAAGCAGGTCGTAATAGTTGACGGCTGGCTGGAGCGGCATCCTGCGTATTTATCGGCAGAATGGGCCGGATCGCAATATGGTACTACGCTATTTGCGGTAAGGCCTGCTCCAGCGCCTCGACGAAGAAGTACTCGCCCCACATGACCGATTCATCCACGCCCAGTTCCTTGTGCAGATGATAGACGCCGCCTTTCAGAATACCTTCCCACTTCTTATCTTTCTTGGCGAGGTGCTTTTCGCACAGCGTACGCAGGATGAGAATCGCGGTGGACCAATAGTAATGACCTTTCACTGGATCGTGCAACAGCCGGCACAGCCGCAAGAGACCGGAAGCCGCAATGGCGGCCGAGGAAGTATCGAGCAGCTTGCGGCTTTCCGGCGGCGCGTTGAAATCCCAAGGCGGCACGCCGTCGCTGTTGGAGTGAGTGACGTAATAATCGGCACAGGCCTCGGCCGTCTCCAGAAACCGCGGATCGCGGCTGTACTCGTAGGCGTTCCCGAATCCGTACAGCGCCCAAGCGAGCCCGCGCGACCAGCAGGAATCGCCCCGGTAACCCTGCTGGGTGGCTTGGCGGAGAAACTCGCCGGTTTCGAGATCGAAGATACCTTCGTGTGCGGTCGATCCATCCCCCCGGACCAGAACGCGCCGTGTGGTGAGGCAATGCCGTAGCGCGATGTCGCGCAACCGGCGGTCGGCTGTTTCGCGGGCGGCGAAGAAGATGATGCCGACGTTCATCATGATATCGATGAACAAAGAATTTTCCGCCACGAACGACCGCAGGTATTGGCCGTTTTCCTGAAAGCGCATGGCCTGGGTCTTCCCGGCCTCAATGATCACGTCCTTGAGCTTGGGATCGTGTGTGGCCTGATACCAGCGATAGTAGGTGGGCATGAAGAGGAAGCCGAGATCGTGGACCTCGCGGTCGTGCTTGCGGACCTCGATCGGGCCTGTGTAACGAACGGCCTGCTCCAACCAATACTTGCTGTCATCGCCGTTGTGAGCCGGCCGCTTCTGGAACAGCCACATCATGCCGGGCAGAAAGCCTTCGCACCAATTGGTCCAGACCGGACCTTCGTGTTTCCAGCGGCCGTTGCTGGTATACATGGGATAAAAATCGGGATGATTCTCGATGAGCTTGCGTACCTGCTGGCGGGCAAAGCGAAAGGCCTCGCCGAACTGCTCGCGGTCGCTTTCAAGGACGAATTGGATCATCGGGGCCTGCTAAACCACAGTCTTCGGTGGAGGTAGTTCTCGGGCGGGGCAGCTCGATTCAAAACCCTGGGCCTTGTGATTGCCATCACAAAAGGGCTTGTTTTGCGACAAGCCGCAGCGGCAGAGCGAGATTACTTTGCGGCCCGCCAGCCCGTATTCTTTTCCGTCAGGATCATGGATTGTAAAATCCCCTTCAATGCGGATCGGCCCGTTGTTGTTCACCGTAACTTTGGTTGATGCCATCACAGCGATGGTATCAAAAGCCTGAACTAGCTTGATTGCTCGGTGAGGACGCAGATGTCTCGAAGGTTGCGATAGTCTTCGGCGAAGTCCAGCCCGTAGCCGACTACGAACTCATCCGGGATCTTGAAGCCCACATAAGATACCTCCACCGGACGCAGGCGCCGCTCGGGTTTATCGAGCAGCGTGGCTATGTTCAACGATTTCGGGCGGCGCTGTTTCAGAACGTTCATCAAGTAGGTCAGCGTCACGCCGCTGTCGACGATGTCTTCAACCACTAACACATGATGGCCCTCGATTGAGACATCCAGATCTTTCGTGACCTTGACCTGGCCGGAGGTGGTCTTGCCGCGGCCGTAGCTGGAAATCCCCATGAACTCGACGCGCGAGGGGGTCTGGATGGCGCGCGAAAGGTCGGCCAGGAACATGAACGCGCCTTTGAGTATCGCAACCAGGTAAATGGGTCCGTCAGGAAAGTCGGTGCTGATCTGCCGGCCCATCTCGCGCACGCGGCTTTGGATCTGTTCAGCCGTGAGGAAGACGCGCGGGACTAAAGCCATCGGCTAGTCGGCGGCGGTGCTATGCAAACGAGTACTTCCAGGACCAATATGAATGTGCGCCGCAGTGGCTTTACCGGGGATCGCGCGCGTGAACGCGTAGTAGGGGATTTTGCGTGCCTTGAGATAGCCGCGCAGCCAGACTCCTTCGGGAGCGTTGGGGCTCACAGCCACATCGACGCGGCCGCGATGATCAAAACCCAGCGCGCGATGCAGACCGGTCTCTCCTTCGGCGCTGATCGGAAGAGGATGATCGAACTTCTGCGCGAAAGCCAGGGCCAGAGGCTTCAAATCTTTGGATTCCCGAAATAAACCGTTGCCTTCATAATGCTCCATGCCGGGGGCGAAGGCATCCGAAAATGCTGCGCTAGTAACGTCATGGATTTCGGCCGCCGCTTTTTCGTACTTCGCCAATGCAGCCATCTCGCCCATTAGGCTGGCGCGGGAGTGTGCCAGATTCAGGTTAGTCTGACGGATAGCAAGTTCTTCCTGAACCGGCGTCAGAGAGGACTGCGGGGCGATACCACCGGCGACCAGTTTCTTGGCTTCCTCGAGCTTGATCTGCTGGCGCTCCAAGCGACGCTGGGCGGCGGCGATCATGTCGTCCAGCATTTGATCGTTGACCTTGTCAACCTGCAGGTCGCCGTAAAGAGTGCGTTCGAGGATCGCTTCATCCTTGGCATCTTCAACGTTCTGTTGGGCCTGTTCGAGGCGGACGCGCGGCAGCGCACCGGTCTGGACTAAATCGTTGACCCGCTGAAGTTCTTGATTGGCTAGCTCAATCTGTTTGTTTGCAATCGTTTCGGGACTATCTGGAGGAGTTTGACCAAAGATTGCCAGGGCGCCAAAGGACAAAAACAAAGCTACGAATTGTCGCATTGGTATTTTCAGTGTACCATACCAATAGGGAGATTTACCTAGCTATCCGACAGCAAAGTACCACCGTCATTCAGCCTATCGCGTCACCGCTTAACACCCCTCCTTGGCTCACCGCGGTCCGAGCCGCCGAATCGAAGAAAGCGATCGACATTCGAGTGCTTGATTTGCGCGAGGTCACGTCCTTCGCAGACTTTTTTGTGGTCTGCAGCGGCGCGAATCCTAAGCAAATTCAAGCCATCTGCGAAGAGATCGGCTCGCAACTGGCAGAGCGGGGCGAGCATCCGGTCAGCGTGGAAGGTTTCGACAACGCCGAGTGGGTATTGGCCGATTACGGCGATTACCTAATCCACGTTTTCTCGGCCAAGGCGCGCACGTATTACGACCTGGAGCGGTTGTGGCGGCATGCTAAAGTGGTGGCGATTCCAGAAGCGTCGTAGCCACGGGCGGCGGCCTATCAAACGGTATTAACGTTGGATATGCTGCCTGCGATCTTTTTCGGCCACGGCAATCCGATGAATGCCGTGTGGAACAATCGCTACACCGAAGCTTGGCGGCGGATCGGGGTAGAGACTCCTCGACCCAAAGCGATTTTGTCGATCTCGGCGCACTGGTTTGTTCCAGAAACCGGTGTAACTATCACCACGGCGCCCAAAACAATTCACGACTTCGGCGGATTTCCACGCGAGCTTTATCAGGTGCAATATCCGGCTCCCGGTGATCCGGAGCTGGCGCGCAGAGTGCAGCGGATGCTCGCGCCTTTACCGGTCACGCTCGACGAATCCTGGGGACTCGATCACGGGACCTGGTCCGTGCTCCGGCATGCTTACCCGGACGCCGACGTGCCGGTGGTCCAATTGAGCATTGATGAAACCCGGCCGGCGGCCTTCCATTTCGAGATCGGAACGAAGCTTGCGCCGCTGCGGGATGAAAACATTCTGATCGTGGGCAGTGGAAATCTGATCCACAATCTGCACGCGTACGCGTGGGGCCGCCACATGCCCGATCCATACGACTGGGCCGTCCGCTTCGAAGAAGCCGCGCGTGAGATGATGCTAGCCGGAGAAGACCAGCCGCTCATCGATTACGAAAAACTGGGCCGTGATGCGATGCTCTCGATTCCCACGCCGGATCATTATCTACCGCTGCTATACGTAATCGCAACCCGGCAGGCTGGGGAGAAAGTTGCCTTTCCCGTGGAAGGCGTGGATGGCGGATCGATATCGATGCTGACCGTGCAAGTCGGATAGCTCCACTTTAAAATCGGATAAGTTTCAAAACTGGAAGTAGACGAACGGCACGGCGGCTTCTGTATACCCGAGCAGTTCCACGCTCAACAGCAGCAGCGCGCAGAACGCGCCATAAGCCCACGCAGGGCCGATCGCGATTCTATCGAACCAGGCCTTCTTTTCTTCGAGCAACGCCAGCAAGAGCGTGATCAGGGCCAAATCAATCTGCCACCTCATTAGGAACATTGATCCGATGTCGCCGGTGAACATCTGCTGAAGCACAAAGATGCTGTCGTGGAAGTTAACGGCTCGGAAGAAGACCCATCCGATCATGACCAGGGCAAAAGTGAGAATCGCACGGATGGGATAGAAAATTGTCCATTGGTTCTCTTCCGGTGCCCGCTTCAGGCCAAACATTCGTTCGACGCTCAAGAGCGTGCCATGATAGCCGCCCCAGACCACAAAGTTCCAACTTGCGCCGTGCCATAATCCGCCGAATAGCATGGTGAGCATCAGGTTGCGATAGGTCATCAGGCGGCCATGCCGGTTTCCGCCGAGCGGAATGTAGAGATAATCCCGCAGCCAGCGAGATAGCGACATGTGCCAGCGATGCCAAAAGTCAGTAATGCTGGACGCCAGATAAGGGCGGCGGAAGTTCACGGGGAAGTGAAAGCCGAGCAGCAGCGCCATGCCGATGGCCATGTCAGTGTAGCCGGAGAAATCGAAATAGATCTGGATGCCGAAGGCGACCACTCCGGACCAGGCTGCCAGCAAGCCGGGATGTCCGGCGACGTCCCTGAAATAATTGTTGGCGACCTGAGCAAACTGGTCGGCCATCACCATTTTTTTAGCGAGCCCTAGAATCACCAGCAACAGGCCGCGCAGTAATTCCGCGGAGTTGGGCGCTTGCCATTGATAGAGATCCCCGAAAAACTCGCGGGCGCGCACGATGGGGCCGGCCACCAATTGCGGGAAGAAGGATATGTAGAGCGCGTAGTCGATGGGATTGACGATTGGCTTTTGTTCACGGCGATAAACGTCGATGACGTAGGACATGCTCTGGAAGGTGTGAAAGCTGATACCCAGTGGCAGGATGATGCTGAGGGCGAACGCGCCTTCCGGCTTGCCGAGCAGATGCGCGATATTGGCGGCGAAGAAATTGTAGTATTTGAAAAAGCCCAGCAGCCCGAGATTCGCCGAGAGACTCACAATCAACGCTATTTTCCGGGAGCGCAGCGATTCGGTTCGCGCTATCCAGCGGGCGGCCGTGTAGTCGATCGCAGTCAAGGCGAGCAGCAGCAGGATGAACTTCGGAATCCAGCTCATGTAGAAGAAATAACTGGCGGCCAGGAGGATGACTCTTCTCCAGGAGCGCGGCGAGCAATAGAAGGCGATCAGGACAATGCTGAGGAACGCAAAAAACTGGGGTGTGTTGAACAGCATCGCCGGCTCAGGACTTGGGAGGCCCAAGCATCCGTCGAACCTCAGTAGCCAGGGTCCGGGAGAATCGGTCCATTCCCTCGCCGGTCAGGTGCATGGGGTCGGCGAACAACTCGGTGCGCTCGAGTGGGTCGAAAAGATGCTCGTCCAGCACGATGACATCCGGTTCGGACGCAATCTGACGAATCGCGCTGTTCAGCTTGGGCGGATGTTCAGGTGGCGGCACGGGCGCGCGCGGCACGCGCAAGAAGATGAGCTTGGTTCCCGAACCGCGATAATGATCGAGGATGCGGCCGTACCAGTGACGGAGATATCGCGAGAGCTGGCCCGCATCCGGCGGTCTCGGTTGAAACAGAACATCTTCGATCAGTTTCCGTTGTTCGGGAGTAAAGCTGGCCGGGTAGTGAGCAACGTTATGCTGCCAATCAATCTGCAAACCCGCGACGCTATGCTCCGGTCCCCGGTAATCATAAATCCAACTGCTCGAGTGAACCTTAGATAAACGCGCGTTGGCGATGCGCGCCTTGGTGGCCGACAAAAACTCGAGAAAATCGCGCTTATAGACGTAGCCTTTGAAGAGAATGTCGCCGAAAGTCACCCATTTGAGTTTGTAGTCGTCAAACGACCAGGGATATTCAGTTAGATCGCTGAGTTTAAGGCGGCTTATCAGGTAGCGGGTGTCGAGTTCGCGGTTGCTAGGTTCCTCGTAGGTATCCGGCTCGTTGAAGTCGTCGGTGGGAATGATGATCGCGGCGTAACGGCGCGCAGTGGGGTCGAGTTCCCGAAGTTCGTAATACCAGCAGCGCGGCGTGCTGCCTCCGAGACCGACGCTGGCGAACCGGTAGCCGGTCGAGGGCTGCATATCGTTGGCAACGCGCGGCAGCAGGGCCATGCGTGAATGGCCGACCGCCAGCACCTGATTGCGATCGGGCTTGGGCCGCTTCATCTCATTGTTCAACTGCGTTTCCATGGCGCCCGCGGTAGAGTCGGGCTCGAGGATGGATGGATAGAGACGCGTGTGGAAGATCACGCCCTCGAAGGTCGCGAAGAAAAGCAGCGTGGCCAGGATACGCGGACTCACGCTAATCGAGTTGGCCGCCAACGAACTAATATAGCGTCGAAGAGGGAGGGCATGGCCCTGCCCGACATGGTAGGCTTCCAACATGCGCAATCGAGTCGTCGGCAGTGGAGTGTCCGGGCTTTTAATGGCGGGGCTATCCCTGTCGTCCGCTTTAGCGAAGAACAAGGAGAAGACGCCGGTGCTGAAAGATCAATACGTTCAAGTGAGTGGTCTGCGAGTGCATTGCGTGACCGCGGGCAAAGGTCCGCTGATCGTTTTTCTGCACGGCTTCCCGGAGTTCTGGTACGAATGGAAGAATCAGCTCGCGGAATTCGGCAAAGACCATCTGGCGGTAGCGCCCGATATGCGCGGCTACAACCTGTCCGATAAGCCGAATAGCGAGGAGCAATACCGGATGTCTTATCTGGTAGATGATGTCCTATCGCTGGCCAATCATTTTTCTCCCGGCAAGAAGTTTGTATTGGTGGGGCACGACTGGGGCGGCGCGGTGGCTTGGGCTTTCGCCATTGCGCATCCGGAGCGCCTGGACAAACTGGCGATCGTGAATGCGCCGCATCCTGGTGTGTTCGGGCGCCTGTTGGCGTCGGACCCGAAGCAACAGCAGGCCAGCCAGTACATGCTGATGTTTCGCAGCCCTCAGGCGGAGCAGACGCTTTCGGCGAACAACTATACTCCGCTGGTGAACGCGGTGTTGGGCTCAGGCCTGCAGAACGGCGTCTTCACCGACGAAGACAAGCAGGCCTACATCAAAGCCTGGTCTGAGCCGGGAGCGCTGACCGGCGGCTTGAACTACTATCGCGCGAACGCGGTCGGGCCGCCTCCATCGGGACAAACTCCCGCGAGCACGCCGGCTTCATCGGGCAATTTCGGAGCGGACCCATCGCGGCTCATGGTAAAAGTGCCTACCTTGGTGATCTGGGGTGAAAAGGACACCGCGCTGCTCACCGGCAATCTGGATGGCCTGGACCAATTCGTCCCGCAGCTAACCATCAAGCGCATCCCCGAAGGCACGCACTGGGTGATTCACGAGAAGCCGACCGAGGTGAACGGCTACATCCGGGAATTTATTCGTTAAGCGGGCGCTGAGGCGCCATCTTTCGAGACCAACGGCTCGAGAATGCCGGTGATTACTTCAAAAATGTAGCTGGGCGAGCGATCGCCGCGGATCTGGTAATAGTTCCGATCCTGGTAATAGGCGAGCACGGGACGCGTAAGCTCATCATAAGTGCGGAGCCGGTCTCGCACAACATCTTCCTGATCGTCCTTCCGGGTGACCAGCGGCGTGCCATCGTCATCACAGACTCCCGCTTTCTTGGGCGGCTGATGCAGCAGGTTGTAGATTCTCCCGCACTTGGGACATTGGCGGCGCGAGGTCAGCCGGCCGATCAGAGCATCCATTGGCACGTCGAGATGCAGGATGATGGGCTTTGGCAAGCCCCGTTCTTTCACCAAAGCGTCGAAATACTCAGCCTGCTGCAAGGTGCGCGGGTAGCCGTCGAGAAGAAATCCCCTCTGGCAGTCGGGCTGAGCGACGCGGCGCGCGAGCATTTTGTTGACGAGATCGTCGCTTACTAATCCCCCGCTGGCCATAATGGAGCGAGCGGCGTTACCCAGTTCCGTGCCGGCCTGAATTTCCGCCCGCAGCATGTCACCGGTCGAAATCGCCGGAATGCCCAACCAGTTTGTGATCAGCCTCGACTGCGTCCCTTTGCCGCTGCCTGGCGGTCCAAAGAGCAGAAGGACCACGCTACTTACCCCTCATTAAGATACGGAAACCCCTTGTTAAGATACTGAAACCTGGGAAAAGGGTCAAGCTGATAGAATCAGCAAGACTCCTATGTTGAGACTAGTACTATTTTGCATTATTTCGGCGGGCTGCGTGTGTCGCGCCGCCGATCTCGAGTTGAAGGCGACGCCGCAGACCGTGGTTTGGGGCTATTATTCCGCATCGGCCAAGCCCGCGCTGCGCATTCATTCTGGCGACACAGTGAAGATCGAGACCATGTCCACCGGGAGTCCAGCTCAGTTCGAGGCAGCAGGTGTTCCGCCGGATCAGATTTCAGACGCATTTCGCACCATCTATAAGGAGGTGACCGACCGTGGGCCGGGCCGGCATATTCTAACTGGACCGGTTTATGTTGAAGGCGCCGAGCCTGGAGACGTGCTCGAAGTTCGCATTCGCAAAATCGAACTGACCTCGCCATTCGCGTACAACGGGTTTCGCCCTGGCTTCGGATTTCTTCAGGATGATTTTCCTTATGAGCGGCTCAAGATCATTCCACTCGACCGGACTCGTATGCTGGCGCACTTCAGCGATTCCATCGAGATTCCGATCAAGCCCTTCTTCGGCAGCATGGGTGTTGCGCCGCCAGAGGTGAATGGCCGGATCAGCAGCGCTCCCCCGTGGGTCCACGCCGGCAACATCGATAACCGTGAACTGGTGGAAGGCACGACGCTCTTTATTCCTGTACATGCCAAGGGCGCGCTATTCGAGGTGGGTGACGGACACGCCGGGCAAGGCAACGGCGAGGTGGACATCACGGCCATGGAGACGCAGCTCACCGGAACGTTCGAGTTCATCGTTCGAAAAGACATACGGCTGAAGTGGCCGCGCGCCGAGACGCCGGCCTACTACATCAGCATGGGCTTCCACGAAGATCTGACGGAGGCGACCAGAATTGCGATTCGCGAGGCGATCGATTTCCTGGTAAGCGAGAAGCACCTGAGCCGCGACGAAGCTTACATGCTCGCGAGCGTCGCGGTAGATTTTTGTGTGACGCAACTGGTGGATGGGAACAAGGGCGTGCATGCCATGATCCCCAAGAGCATCTTCGTGCGAAGTCAGCGCTGACGGGCCCCGTCCATTACTTTTCGCGCCGCCTCGACGCCGCAGACAGGCAGCGTAGGATCGTTGAGCAGGCCAATCTGTTTCAAGACCGACGCCTGATCCCAGTAAATGTGCTCATGCGCGAGCTTGCCATCGCGAAAGTGCACGATTGCCACCAGCGGCACTTCCACCCGCTTGTTGGTGGGCGCAACACCAGGCAACATCCAGGGCATTTCCATGGTGTGTGTGAAAGAGAAGATCATCTCGTCGACCAGTTGATCTTTACCGACCGTACGAGACACCGGCGTCAGCGTTGTGTCTGGCGGCATCTTGGGTATGAAGTCCGACGAATAGAAGCGGCGCAGGGCGCCCTTGCCATAGGCGCCGGTCATCACGGGAATGTGATTGACGTAGGCATCTTCGACCATCGTGTCGAGAGTGGCCTGGGTGTCGCGGGTCGCAAACTCGTGCTCGGTGTGCTTTTCCCAAAGCGCGCTCAGATCCGAATTGTCCATGACGCTTATGGTACTCCGCTCGCTTTGATCGCGGCTCGGAATCGTGGGTGGTCACGACTCACTTTAACTACTCACTTTTTGCAGGCGAGCGTCAGGCCATCCCGTATCGGGAGCATGCTGAGCCATACCCGTTCATCGTTATGCAGACTTTCGTTGAAGGCGCGAATTGCGTGTGTGTCGGCATCGTTCACTGACGGATCGATTACTTTCCCATCCCAGAGAACGTTGTCTACGGCAATCAATCCTCCCTGACGAACAAGTACCAACGCGCGCTCGTAGTAGTTGATGTAGTTCCCTTTGTCGGCGTCGATAAAGGCGAAATCGAACCGGCCGCCCTGTCCTTGCGCGATGAGATCGTCCAGGGTCTTCAAGGCCGGGCCCAGCCGGAGATCGATCTTGCGCTCGACACCCGCCTCGCGCCAGTAGCGCCGCGCTATGGAGGTCCATTCCTCACTGATATCACAAGCGATGATCCGGCCGTCATCGGGAAGCGCCAATGCCACCGCAAGCGAGCTGTAACCGGTGAACACGCCGATCTCGAGAGTTTTCCGCGCCGACAGCAGATGAACGACCAAGGCCATGAACTGCCCCTGCTCCGCCGAGATCTGCATGCTGGCGTAGGGATGGCGGGAAGTTTCATCGCGTAGCCTACGCAAAATCTCAGGTTCTCGCAGGGTAACGCGCCCGATGTAGTCCAGCAGCCCGTCGTCAATCGTGGTGTCGCCAGTCGCCATAACAACTATTGAAGCACCGGCGAACTGAAGGAAAGAGGTGTAGCGCTATCGGCCCGACAAAAACGAGAATGCTGTCAGACCCAGCGACACGATGAACGCCAGCGCGAGAAGCAGCGAGTATCCATTGCCAGCCGATCTGGATTGCATAGGCGCGGACTCGCCGCAGCTATAACAGACTCGTTCATTCTTGGCCAGAATTCCGTTGCATTGGAGACATCGAGTCATGGCTAATTAAACCGCGGATTCAGTTTTCGATCCATCACCTTAAAGGACCATTTGTTGCTCGGGCGTTCATCGCAGTACGGCAAGAACGTGCGTCGGGGTACGATGCCGTGGCACGTCGTGTTACAGGGGAGCGCGGAGTACTGAAAAATGCCGGGTAGCCTCTCAAGGCCTGGAGCGATCTCGAACCTAAGCCCAGTACTCCGCCGAAGCAGGGCCCATCAATGGCTCGGGTTACGTCGTACACGTCGCCAGAGCAAGCGAGCCGGAAAGAACAGAATCGCAGCCCAAACTAAGAGTACAGGACCAAAGGCTAGCAAGAAGGCAATCGCGGCGATCATGCTCTCAACCGTACTCCGATAGCCATCCACAGCCGCGTTACGAAAACGAGCGAACATCGAAAACGGTCCCACGGGAACCATCGCCTGGTAGTCTTCCCGCACTGTGGCGTTCAGGGTCGCGAAATCGACGCGGTTGTTGAGGCTCTTCTTCTCAGTCTCCATGCGTTCGATCTCTCCGCGGACGCGGCCAAGCTCCAGCTCTACCGACAAGATATCCGCCAGTTTGCCGGTGCGTTGCCGCAGTAGATCGGTCAACCGCTTTTCGGTATTGCGCTCATTGGTGAGCCGTGCATCCAGGTCGATGTATTGTGAAGTTACTTCCTCGCCGCTCTGCGATTCCGTTTCCACGCGGCCGAGCCGCTTTATTTCCGCCAGTGTGGGGTCGAGCTGATCGGCTGGCACGCGAAGAGTCGCATCCAAACTTCGGCCGGCGCCCGCGGGCGCGTAAACGTTTAAGTGACCGATGTAGCCTTTGTGGCGTTTCAGAATGTCCTCAACGGCGCCGCGCGCCTTCTCGAACTCCCGGGTGGTCAAGGTGAGTTGAGCGGTGTGCGCGATCAATGGATTCTGGGTTCTAATGGAGTCAACAGTAGCCGATGGTTCCAACAAAGCCATTGGCTGTCTGATCCGCTTGGCAGTCTGTGGTGTGCCAAATCGGTTCCGCTGCGGCATCATCCGCGGCGTGACGCTTGCAAGCACCAAGACAACGACGCACGCGCCAACCAGGCCGATGACCCATTTCGGCGCGCGGGATATTTGACGCGTCGAACTCGGGCGAGGCTCCGCCAAAGCAGCAGCCATGGCCTCCGTGATTTGCCCATGCGGCGCTTCCACCGGCCAAGCCATGAGCCTGCGGGAAACGCCCTCCAGGTCGGCCGCGACGGCCTGGCACGCCCGGCAGCGCACCAAATGATCGGCAGCGGTCGCTGCCCGGTCGGGCGACAGTTCACCGTCGAGATACGCCATCAATTCTTCTTGAGCGATCGGGTGGTTATCGTGCATTCATGCCTCGCCTTTGGCCGGCGCCAGTGTATTTTTTAACTCCATGCGTGCGCGAAACAGCCGGGAACGAACGGTGTTCACGGGCAGCCGCAGCAATTCGGCGATTTCCGCGTAACTTAACTGCTCGTATTCGCGGAGCATGAGAATTTCACGATCGTCGGTGTCCAGCCGTTCGAGGGCTTGCCGGACCCACAGGCGGTCATCACAATCGTCGCCGGATACGGGGCTCAGATCGGCCGTCTGGTCCCGCGCCCGTTTACGCCGCTCACCGGCGAGCAATTTGAAAGCGATCCCATAAAGATAGGTCCGAACGAGGGCGCGTGGTTCGTAACGCGCAGTCGCACGGATCACCGCCAGAAAGGTCTCCTGGGTCAGATCGTCGGCGCTTTCCTCACTTGCCAGCCGTCGGCGGAAAAAGCCGTAAAGTGTCCTATGATAGCGAGCGAATAGTTCCTCAAACGCCGGGCGCGACCCGCGCTGGAAATCCAGCATCAAGGCTTCATCGCTGATCATCGGTGCCAGTTTAGTCCCTCACTACGTGTAATGTCGTGAGGGGCAAAAAAGTTCCCGCTGTCTTTCCGCTAGGACGCAGGTGTGATTACGTTCCGGAAATGGTCCCCATTTTGCCCTCGCGGAAGTCCCGGAAGGCCTGGCCCACTTCCTCGCGTGTGTTCATTACGAATGGCCCATATCGTTCCACCGGCTCCCCGATCGGTTCACCGGCAATCAGGAGCAGCTCGGCCGGCTCAGCGGATGGATTGGAAATCGAAATCTCATCGCCATCGTTCGCGAAGACCACCACGCGGCCTTCACCCTGTATCTCCGGTTGATCCGAAAACTGAGCCTTGCCTCGAATGACCAAGGCGAAAGCATTGAAGCTGTTCGGGACAGATTGCACATGCGCGGCGCCCGGCTGCAGCGTTAGATGCAGGTAAAGGATGGACGTACGGCTTTCGATCGCTCCGCGCGTTCCCAATGATTCGCCCGCGATCACGCGCACTTGAACATCTCCGGTCGCGTTGCTGGCGCGGGGAATCGCGGCCGCTTTCAACTCCTGGTAGCGCGGCGCCGTCATCTTATCGCGGCGCGGAAGATTCACCCACAGCTGGAATCCTTCCAGGCGCCCGCCCGTGCGTACGAGCTGGCGCCCCGGCATCTCGGAATGTACTAAGCCGGAGCCGGCGGTCATCCATTGCACGTCTCCGGCTTCTAGTAATCCGCGATTACCGAACGAGTCTTTATGCTCGATCTGGCCGTCCAGCAAATAAGTAACGGTTTCGAAACCGCGATGGGGATGATCGGGAAAGCCGACGTCTTCGCCCGGTTGAATCCGAATGGGTCCCATGTGATCGAGCAGCAAGAAAGGATCGATGTCGTCGAGCTGCTGCGTCGGGAAGGCACGGGCGATCTCTACGCCGCCGCCTTCGAGCGTGCGCGGGCTTGGGAACGCGAGGGCAACGGTCCGTGTCTTCACCGCTGTTTGGATCATGATTTTTTGATGCAAAAAGATGCAAAGAGATTCAAGGGCCGACCCAGGGGTGTATCATGGACTCTGAGATGATTACCGACATTGAGCGCCAGAAAGCGCTGGAGTTGCTCGTCCGCAGCCGCCAAGCTTTGCTTGATGCAGTCGAGGGCGTCACGGAGCAGCAAGCTCACTGGAAGCCGGCGCCGGAGCGATGGTCCATTCTTGAATATGTGGAGCACCTCGCGGTATCGGACGACGCGCTGGTCGCACTGGTTGGGCGATCCCTACAGTCACCGGCGCAACCGGAAACCGCTGATGAGCGGCGGACCCGCGAGCAGAAGATCCGCGAGACTCCGATGCCGCGCGGCGTAAATCGCGCGCCGGAGATGCTGAAGCCGAGCGCACGATTCGGATCTTTGGCAGAGGCATTGGCCGCTTTTCAGAAGGCGCGCGACCGGACCATGGAATTTACGCGAAATACGCAAGAAGACCTGCGATCCCATTTCGCGCCTCACACAGTGCTGGGACCGCTGGATGGCTATCAATGGCTGGTAGGAAATGCGCGGCACGCGGAGAGCCACGCCGGCCACATTCGCGAGATCCGAAGCCTGACGGATTTCCCGTCCGCTTAATCGGCTGCGCCGGTTTCGGGCCAGTTCGGCGGCCCACGGCATTCCCTGCGCACTTGCGCGGCGGTAATGAGCGTGAATAACCCGCATGAGTGGCCTCGAAAAAGAGATGATACTACCAGTGCGTCCTCTCACGATTGCGGTCGGCAACTACGGCGTCACAAGAGCTTTGAAGAATGGCAGCATCGCGACCGGTCGCTTGCGGTTAGAGCATATTGCAGTGGATTCCGCGGTCGCTGGCATGCGCCGCATGGTGCGCGCCCTAGAGTTCGACATCTGCGAGATGGCGTTCACCACCTATCTCTGCGCGAAAGCTTATGGCCGGCCTATCACGGCGATTCCCGTTTTCATCACCCGGAACTTTCACCACCGGGCCAGTTTTTTCCGCGTAAACTCCGGGATCAAGGAAGCGAAAGATCTGGAGGGCCGAGTGGTCGGCGTGAATCGCGGCTACACCGTCACCACCGGTACTTGGGCGCGTGGAATTCTTCAAAGTGAGTACGGCGTGGATCATCGAAAGATTACTTGGGCGCCCACCAACGATGAACACGTGGCGGAGTTCCACGCGCCATCGAACGTGGACTACAGGTTTCGCGGCCAGACCGTTGCCGAGCTGTTCGATTCCGGCGAGATCGACGCGGCGGTTGGCGACATTAAGATCAACGCCCCGCAGATCCAGCCGCTGATCCCGAATGCCCGCGAGGCTGGCTTTTCGTACTTCCGCAAGACGGGTGTCTATCCGATCAATCACACGGTGGTGATCGCGAATTCGGTTTTGGAAGCCGAGCCTTGGGTAGCCGAAGAGCTTTATCTCGCCTTCCAGGCCGCTAAATCCGCTTATCTTTCTCGTTTACGGGCGGGAATGGAGCTGACGGCTGCGGATGAGGCGGCGATCGAGGTGTCACGCGTGGTTGGTGACGACCCGTTTCCGTTCGGTGTGGAAGCGAATCGAAAGCCGGTTGAAACGCTGGTTCAGTTCGCGGTTGACCAGCATATCATTCCGAAGGCGTACGCACCCGAAGAGCTGTTTGCGTCCAGCACGCTGAAGCTGGAATAGCTATCCTTATCGAAAGGGAGAATCTACCACGTGAGCATCGCCGCGACTACGCTGAAGCAAGTCAGAGTTTCGATGATGAACGCCATCCACGATCTGCCGTTGTTGGTGGCGCGGGACCAAGGCTTCTTCCGCGACGAGGGGCTGGATGTTGAGATTCTGAAGACGCCCGGCACGGCGCAGCGTGAGTCCGGCCATCAGGCGCTGCGGACCAACATCTTCGAGCGCACCATGGAATCGCTCTACGAGCAAGGCAAGTGCGATCAGTTTCGGATGTGCGAGTGGGGGATCATGAAACGTGCGGTGGAGTCGAACGTCGAGTCCGGACATCGACCGGCCAAGATCGTGGCTCTGGGCTCGGCGATGTCATCCTTTGCAATCGTCACTCATCCTAAGAAGGGCATCTACGAGCCTGAGCAACTCAAGAACACGCCAATCGCGGTGAGCCCTTTCAACGGCTCACATTTCACCATGCTGAAAATGCTGGAAGGCTTTTTGAAGCGGGATCAGATTCAGTGGGTTAACGCCGGCACGCACAAGGAGCGTTTGGAGGCCTTGATCAAGGGCGATGTGGAAGCGGTCAGCCTGATGGAGCCGTGGATCAGCGTGGCCGAGAAGCGTGGATGCCGCGTGCTCATTGAGTCGCGTTCGACCCGAAGCGAGGCGGCCGGCGACGAGCTGGATGGTCCGACATTGGCGAAGATGTTCCGGGCCGAGGCCGAGGCGGCCGAAGCGATTCAGAAGGATCCGGGACGCTACGCGCACTACATGATCGAGGAAGCCGGTGGGCTTCTGCAAAGCAATGAGCTCAATCTGCACCGAATTCTCAATGCGCCGCCCGAGCCGTACACGCGCGAGCGCTTCGATCATACCTATCAGTGGACCTTAAGCTGGGGGTTGGTCGCACCCGGGGCGGCCTATGAAAATACGGTCTCTAATCGAGCGTGGGAGTAGAGGCAACGGCTCTAATCGGCGCTTCGTGCCGAACTAGGCTGTCCAAAGACCCTGCTGTGCAACCGGCTATACGCGCGTCTCGAATTGCCCTCGAAGATCTTCTGCTTGTCCTTATCGCTGAGGCGGGGAACCGCGTCGATGTAACGCTTGGTGTCGTCAAAGTGATGGCCCGTCTCGGGGTCGATGCCTTTTACTGCGCCTACCATTTCAGAGGCAAACAGAATGTTGTCGATCGGGATCACCTTCGTTAACAGTTCGATTCCTGGCAGATGATACACGCAGGTATCGAAAAACACGTTGTGGAGTAATAGCTCACTTAGAGGCGGCCGTTTCAAATCCTGGGCGAGGCCGCGATAGCGGCCCCAATGATACGGCACCGCGCCGCCGCCATGCGGGATGACGAACTTCAGCGTCGGGAAATCCTTGAAAAGGTCGGAGGTCAGAAACTGCATGAACGCCGTGGTATCGGCGTTGATATAGTGCGCGCCAGTGGCGTGGAAGTTGGGATTACAGGATGCGCTGACGTGTACCATGGCAGGCACGTCGAGCTCGACCATCTTCTCGTAGATCGGATACCACCAGCGATCGGTCAGCGGCGGATCGGTCCAGTGGCCTCCGGAGGGATCGGGGTTCAGATTGCAACCCACGAAGTCGAGCTCCTTGACACAGCGCTCCAGCTCTCCGGCGCAATTGGCGGGAGGGACGCCGGGCGATTGGGGCAACTGGCAGACGCCGACAAAATTATCAGGGTAAAGCTTGCACACACGGAATATCAGATCGTTGCAGACCTGGGACCACTGCAGGCTGGTCGTGGCATTGCCTAGATGATGTCCCATGGCGGAGGCGCGGGGAGAAAAGATGGTGACATCGGTGCCGCGCTCGCGCTGGAATTTGAGCTGGGCTTTTTCCAGGCTCTCGCGAATCTGGTCGTCGCTGATGGCCGGCCGGGCTGGCGAAGTATCGCTCGGATTTGCAAGTTGACGTTGCCGCCAAACCTCCAATTCGCGCGGCGCAGTGGTGTAGTGCCCGTGACAATCGATGATCATGCTGTCACCAGGCGAGCCCATAGGAAGGCTGATTCACGCTGCATGGTCGGATGCTAGCAAGCACGCCGCGTGTCAGTCAAACGAACTAAAGCAAACGAACCAAAGTCTACCCGACATCGATCATCTCCAGCGGATACCCGTGCGCGCGCCAAGCTTCGATGCCGCCCGCGAGCGGCCGCACGCGGATCACTCCTTTACGGAGCAGTTGCAGCGCCGCACGGGCGCTGGAGGCTTCGTTTGGTCAAGAACAATAGAGGACGACGTCCTTATCGCGAGGAATCTCCTGCTCGCGCGCATCCAGTTCGTCCAAATCGATCCAGATCGCGCCCGGCAACTTTTGGCTATCGTGTTCGACTTCAAGCATGCGCCGCAGATCCACCACCGCCAAATCTTCGCCGGATTCGATCATTTTCATCAGCTCTTCGGGCGTGACGCGGTCCACACGCAGGTCGAGAATGAATCGCCGGCGTTGGCGATATTTCCAGGCGATATAGCCCGCGAGTAAGCCAGCCAGGAGAAGCAACAACCAGGAGCCCATGTGTCCAACCTGCTCGGCCGCCAGCTCCAGCTGATCGCGGAACAAATATCCGACTACCAGAGCGCTTCCGCTCCAGGCGGTTGCTCCGGCAATATCGGCGGCCAGGAATTTCAGCAGCGGCATGCGGATGAGTCCGGCCATCGGAGCGGCTGCAGTGTTGAGACCCGGAACGAATTTTGCAAAGACCAGCGCCAGCGCGCCGAACCTGCGGAAAACAGTTTGGATATTGCTTACACAGGAATCGGGCTCCAGCGATATGCGGCACAGAAGATTAAGAATCGAATGGCCCCGAACGCGGCCGAGACGGAACCAGATCAGGTCGCTCGTTAGCGCGGCACAGATCGCTAAGGCCAGGGCCGTTGCGAAAGAAAAGTTGCCCAACCCGGCCAGCGCCCCCATCGCCAGCATTACGGGAATCGCAGGGATCGGCAACCCGGCCTGCTCGGCCAACACGTTGGCGAAGAGCACCCAGTAGCCGTGCCTGAGCAGGAAAGGGATGATTCCGTGCATTAACTAGATTGTAGATGCTACGAGAGAGGGGGATGATTCAGCGCTGCGCGCGCTTACCCGGGTTTCTGCTCGATGTTCAGGTCCTGCTGGGGTCCATTCCAGTTTGCACGCAATGCGCGGATATACTCGTCGGCATCAGTGTCTGCCCAGATTTCCTTGCCCACTCCGCGCATCTGAAGAATCGGATCATTGTCCTCTGGGTTATCTGATGGTTTATCTGATGCGTTATCTGAGCTCATACAGATATTATCGGCTGATTGTGGCGCTATAATTCCCATTTGAAGAACTTTACGTTGCTTCTCCTCCTCGCGCTTGGCGCATCGGCCCAGCACTACGACCTCATCATCCGTAACGGCCATATCGTCGACGGCACCGGCTCGCCGTGGTATTCAGGCGACATCGCGATCGCGGGCGGACGAGTGGCTGCAATCGGGCACTTGACCGAAGTGCAGGCCAAACGTACCATCGACGCCCATGGCCTGGTGGTCGCGCCGGGATTCATTGACATGCTGGGTCAGTCCGAATTCACGATCCTGGTTAACCCGCACCTGCCCTCGAAGATTTTCCAAGGCATCACCACCGAGATCACCGGCGAAGGCAATTCCATCGCGCCGCTCAACGACAGGATCGTGAAAGCCGACGCCGCGACCTATGACCACTTTCAAATCAAGCCGGATTGGACCACGTTTCGCCAGTACTTCGCGCGCCTCGAGCGCCAAGGCATGGGCATCAATCTAGCCAGCTATGTGGGAGCGACCACGGTTAGACGCATGGTGATCGGCGACGACAATCGCCCACCGAATCCCTCCGAACTTGAACGCATGCGCCAGTTGGTTCGCGAAGGCATGCGCGACGGGGCGGTAGGGGTGTCGACGTCTCTGCAATACGCGCCCGCGCCCTACGCCTCGACCGAGGAGTTGATTGCGCTTGCGTCGGAAGCCGCAAAGACGGGCGGCATCTATGCCACACACATGCGCAGTGAAGGCGATGCGATCGTTCCGGCTATAGACGAAGTCATTCGGATCGCGCGCGAGGCCAAGATTCCGGCCGAGATCTGGCACCTAAAAGCCGCCGGCAAGGCCAACTGGGGACGGATGCCGGAGATTATGGGCAAAATCGAAGCGGCGCGGCAGTCAGGGCTAGATATCACCGCCGATACCTACGCCTACACGGCCTGGTTCAATACGTTTTCTGCCTTCATTCCGCCTTGGGCCCATGATGGCGGCGATGCCAAGTTGATCGAGCGGCTGAAGGATCCTGCGATGCGAGCGCGAATTCGCAAGGAGATGCAGACCCCCAGCACCACTTGGGACAACGAGTGGCAGGAGATCGCGGGCCCGGACGCCATCCTGGTCAGCGTGGTGCATAACCCGAAGCTGCGGCCGCTGCAAGGCAAGACCATCGCCCAAATCGCCAAGCTCTGGAACAAAGATCCGATCGACGCCATATTCGATCTGTTGATTGAGGACGACGCTTTCACCTCAGTGGCCGTATTCGGAATGTCGGAGCCGGACGTCCTGTTGGCGCTCGAGCAACCCTGGGTTTCCGTCTGCAACGATTCGCAGGGCACCGCACCTGATGGTCTGCTGGGCCGCGAGCATCCGCACCCGCGCGCTTATGGTACGTTCCCGCACATTTTGCGCAAGTATGTTCGGGAGGATCAGAAACTCAGGCTTGAAGAAGCCATCCGCAAGTTCAGCGCGCTTCCGGCCCAGCGTATGCGCCTGACGGATCGCGGAGTGTTGAAGCAGGGCATGTGGGCCGATATCGTGATTTTCGATCCGGCCACGATCACTGATCGCGCCACGTTCGAGAATCCCAATCAGCTATCGGAAGGTATGCAATACGTGTTAGTGAACGGCAAGCCGGTTATCGAGAAAGGGAAACAGACCGACGCGCTGCCGGGCCACGTAGTCCGAGGACCAAGCTACGTTCCGTAGCTCTTACTGATACAGGCGACGCTCCCGGCGCATGAAAGCCGGCACTTCCAGATCATCCGTGGGGACGGTCGCTGGCCCCTGCGTCTCCTGTGGCGGCGGTGGAGGCGCAGGCGGTATGTCACGGAATAACGACGCGTGATTCATGACTGCTTCCATCACTGGAGCGGGAGGAGGAGGCACTGGCTCCGGCATTACGGACTCAACCGAGGCCACCGCCCTTCGCGCCAGTTGTGGCAGGTTATCGCGCTGGAATCCGGTAGCGATCACCGTGATCTTTACCTCATCCTTGAGCGATTCGTTCAGAACCACACCGAAGTTGATCTGCGCGTCTTCATTGGCGGTCGCGGCCCGAATCAACGAGCACGCTTCATTCACATCGTGCAGACTCAGGCGGCTGGATCCAGTAATGTTGATCAGCACGCCGCGCGCGCCTTTCACTCCGCCCTCTTCCATCAGCGGCGAACTGATGGCTTGGCGGGCCGCCTCGATGGACGCATTCTCGCCGGAAGCCGCGGCGGTGCCCATCATGGCATAGCCCATGCCCAACATGATCGCCCGAATATCTGAGAAATCGCGATTGATGAGACCGGGCGTGGTGATGATGTCGCTGATGCCTTGGACGGCCTGTCGCAAGATGTCGTCTGCGACGCGGAAAGCCTCGAAGAAACTGGTGCCGCGCGGGACCAGTTCCAACAGGCGGTCATTCGGCACCGTTATGACGGTATCAACCGTGCCGCCGATCTCCGACAGTCCGCGATCGGCCTGTTTCATCCGGCGCGGTCCTTCAAAGGCGAAGGGTTTGGTGACAACCGCGACCGTGAGCGCGTTCAGTTCCTTGGCCAGCGAGGCGACCACCGGCGCTGCGCCAGTTCCGGTGCCGCCGCCCAGACCCGCCGTCACGAACACCATGTCGGCGCCCTCTAAGACCTCGATGATTTTCTCAGTGTCCTCAAGCGCGGCTTGCCGGCCCAATGCTGGATCGGAACCAGCTCCCAGACCGTTGGTCACCTTCGATCCGATGGCCAGCTTGTTGGGAACCGATGAAGCATTCAACGCCTGGACATCCGTGTTGAGGATGTGAAATTCAACGCCGGTAAGGCCCTCGTCCATCATGCGGGCTACCGCGTTTGACCCGCCGCCTCCCACGCCGATCACTTTGATCTTGGTGCCGAGCAGCGCCTCTTCCTGGATGGCAAATTTCAATGCGTCCATTCAAACCTCCTCATAAGACAGGCCTCAGCCTGAGTTAGCAATCACCGAAACAACATCCCTACCAGCCCGGGAGCCTTACGCCGGCCTTCCCGATTCGTTTTTAATCGCGCCGAATATCGCGCCAGACCGGCCACAGTGGCCCAGACCGGATTGCACAACTCTTCGGGAAAGCTCCGAATTCCGGTTGGCAAAGCATTGCGCGCCGGACAATTCAAAACTCTCTCCGCCATGTCGCACATGCCGTTGAGCATAGCGCCGCCGCCCGCTAGGATCACACCTTCCAACAGTTTCTGATCCATCCCGATGGTGACTAGCTCCGAGCCCACGTAAATGAATAACTCTTCGGCCCGCGCTTCCAGAATTTCGTTTAATTGCTTGCGCGGTGCTTCGCGTGGCAAACGGCCCTCGGCCGACGGAACTTCGATATAACTGTTGTCGGATGTCAGACCTAGCATTGCGCAGCCATATTGGATCTTCAGTCGTTCGGCATCGTTATATTGGACTGTCAAACCGACCGCTACATCGCGCGTGAAGTGATCCGCCGAGATTGGCAGCGTGCGGGCCAGCAGCACCGCTTCGCCGTCGTAGACAACCAGGTCTGTGGAGTGCAAACCGATGTCGATCACCGCCACGCCGCGGTTGCGTTCTTCCTCCGAAAGAGCGGAATAACCGGCTCCAACGGGCTCGAACATCGTCTCTTCGATGGCATAGGAGGCTTGCTGAACAGCCGCGATAATCGAATCGTGCTCCTGTTGGGAAACAGTGACCAGATGAACATTCGCCTCCAGCCGCGAGCACGTCGAGCCGCGCGGGTAGCGCTTTCCGGAGCGGCCATCCAGTGTGAAGTCTTGGGGGAACAAATGCAGGATGGCGCGATCCTGCTCGAGCCGGACCTGCTCGCTCCGCTCCACTGCGTAGGCCATGTCGTCCAACGTTACGGCCCGAGGCCGGCCAAATTCATACAGCCCGCGGCTGTTGTGACCGTCGATGCTGCTCCCGCCAATCCCTACGACCATAGCGTCCACCGGAACGCGCGCTTCCATTTCGGCTCGCCGCACCGCCGATTGCACGCAGGCGGTAAGCGCTTTTTGATCCACCAGACGGCTCTTGCTCCATCCTGTGGATTCCACTTCGCCGTGGCCCAGGTATGCCAAGCGCCCGTCTTCCATCGCCAGAATTAAACACCGCGTCTGCGCACTGCCCGCATCAAGTCCAACAGCGATCGTGGTCTTATCGTGCATTGCCCGCGGCCTCCAATCCCGTGATCCGGTCGTCGAGCCGCAGATCAAAAGTCGACGCCTGCGGCATCCGGGCGTGTATGTCCTGATAATGATCCAGGAAATTTCGGAGTCGCGAAGAAAAATTCCGGTCTCCCAACATTAGCGATACTGCCGTTCCCTCGACCTGTTCGATAATCTTCAAATCGTCGAGGTCAGTCACGTCGATTTCCGAAACCTTGTCCGCCAGCCGTCCCAGATCCTTCGTGAGCCGCTGCATCCGTCGCACACGCGTGCCGCGCTTCTCCAGACTCTCACTAGGGCGAATGCCAGCCAGCACAGGCAAGCGGAAGACCGACTTGGCCGGCGGGTCCAGAATCACGCCTTCATCGTCAATCAATGCCCAGCGCGCGATGTTGTCGGCGGGCAATTTCACGAAAGCCGCGGGTTGGCGTTCGATAATTCGCACGGACAGGCGATTCGGCCAAATCCGCAACACGGTGGCTTCGTGCACCCAACGCACGGTCCGAAGCGTCTTGCGTCGTTCGGTCAGCGGAAATAGGTACAGGCTCCGGCCATAATCCTGGTCGAAAACGCGCAGGACCTGCGCGCGAGAAGCGTACTTCACTCCTATGAGCTCGAGATTAGGACTTTCCATGCCATAATCCGCTGGGCCAGGCAAAAAAAAGCGCGGGTCCCGAATCATAAACTGCTGAAATTGTTGCGATCCGTAGATGCCACCAGCCAGCGTGACGCTGATCGCGGTTATCAGAAGCCCGTACCGCAGAATTGTGCCGAGGTCCGGTGCGTGACGTTTCTTGGCGGCTGCTGGTGGGGCCATTATGCGGCCTCCCTCAGCCTTTCGAGGACCTTCTCGCCGGCCTGCCATACGTTGCCCGCGCCAAGAGTCAATACCACGTCCTTCTCGCGGACCTTCGCCACCACCATCTCCACCGTTTGCTCGATGGTTCCCGTGTATTCGACCGAGCGATGGCCAAAATCGCGAATGCGCTCGGCCAGCACGCGACCCGTGACGCCCTCGATGGGCTGCTCGGATGCCGCATAAATGTCGAGCACGTACACCACGTCGGCCTGATGAAAGCTCTTGGCGAATTCATCCATCAGATGCTGCGTACGCGTGTAGCGGTGCGGTTGGAAGACTGCGTGAATGCGATGAAATTTGCACAACTGCGCAGCCGCCAGCGTGGCGCGGATCTCGGTGGGATGGTGGCCGTAGTCGTCGATGACGGTGACGCCTCGGGCTTCGCCGCGGATTTGAAACCGCCGGTCGACGCCCGTGAATGCGGCAATACCTTCGCGGATCGCGTCCAGTTTTATCTCTAGCTCCAGTCCCACCGCGATCGCAGCCGTGGCGTTGAGCACATTGTGAACGCCCGGTACGCGCAGATGAAACCGTCCCAGGTCGTGGCCGCGCAGGCGCACCGAAAAGTGGCTTTCAAACGATCCGCAGTCCGCTTCCGGAATGCTGAGGACCGCTTGATGGCTGCGCCCATAGGTGATGCTACGGCGATTCACGCTCGGAAGCAGCTGCTGGATATTCTCGTCATCCAGGCACAGGATCGCAGCTCCGTAGAAGGGAACTTTCTGTATGAACTCGAGAAACGCCGCGCGGATCTCGTCAATCGATGCGTAATGATCCAGGTGCTCGCGATCGACATTGGTAACAACCGCCAAAATGGGGCTGAGCTTGAGAAACGACCCGTCGCTCTCGTCTGATTCCACTACTAGAAAATCGCTATGGCCAACGCGCGCATTCGAACCATCCATGGCGGCGACCTTGCCACCCACAACCACTGTTGGATCGAGCCCGGCCGTGCTTAGCACCGAGGCTGTCATCGATGTTGTTGTGGTTTTTCCGTGGCTTCCGGCGATCGCAATGCCGTATTTGAGCCGCATTAGTTCGGCCAGAAGCTCGCCGCGCGGAATCACCGGAATCTGCAAACGGCGCGCTTCCACTACCTCTGGGTTTGCCGCATCCACTGCAGAACTCACCACCACTGCCTTGGCGCCGGCGACGTTCTCCGCCGTATGCCCCTCGCGGATTCGGGCGCCCAGACGGGCCAGCCGCTCGGTGGTCGGGCTCAGTTTCAGGTCCGACCCGCTGATTTGGTAGCCCAGATTGAGCAACACCTCGGCGATCCCGCTCATCCCGATTCCACCGATGCCGACGAAGTGCAGGTGTTGGATCTTAAAAAACATTCTAAGCTCGTATTGTTTCGGCTTTCGGGGCGGATGTCAATGGCTTTCTCACCGTGTTAACTCCTCCCGTGTTAACTCTTCTATGATGTCAGCGGACCGCCGCGCGGCATTGGGATGCGCGAAAGCTCGCGCGCGATCGCCCATCCGCTTTAATAATTCCGGCTGGGCGGCGAGCTTGCCGGCCTCTTCAAAAAGCCGCCCGCCATCCATATCCTGATCGAGAATCAGCCTGGCCGCGCCCGCTTTGTCGAAGGCCTCGGCGTTGCGAAGCTGGTGCTGATCAGCGGCGTGCGGCAGGGGAACCAGAATGGACGGCTTGCCGGCGGCGGCCAACTCCGCAACTGCACCCGCACCCGCGCGGCAAATCACCAGATCCGCGCGCTGGAACGCCCCCGGCATGTCATCGATGAACGGCATTATCTCGCCATCGATGCCGCTCTCCGCGAATTTCTTGGCCAAAGCCTCATAGGTCGCCGATCCAGTCTGGTGAATAAATCGCACCGGAAATCCGGCTTCTCGAAAATAGCGCCAGCTTCCTGCGGCGGCCTGATTCAAAGTCCGCGATCCCTGGCTTCCCCCAGTGATAAGGATGGTCAATGTAGTCTCGCGTGACTTGGGCTGGATGTTGAAAAATTCCGGGCGTACGGGAAGCCCCGTAATCTCAGACTTACCCTTCGGAAAGAAGCGCGCCGCCTCCGGAAAGCTCAGCAACGCGCGTGATACGAAACGGCCTACCTGTCGATTCGTCAGCCCAGGCATCGCATTCGGCTCCATGACCACCAGCGGTAAACGTTTCTGTAGAGTGGCCAGCACCACCGGACCGGCCGCATAACCGCCCAGGCTAAAAACCGCACTCGGTTGATGCTTATTCAGCATTTGGATTACCTTGAGCACGCTCAACGGAAGCTGTGCAAGCGTCCGAATCGTCCGCAATGTACCGACGCGCTTCAGCCCGCCGATCTCTATGAACTCCAGCAAAAAACCGGCGGCCGGAACCATCTTCGCTTCGAAACCGGTCCGCGTGCCGATGAACACACACTGGTGTCCGCGCGCCTTCAGCTCGCGCGCCACGGCGAGCAAAGGAACAACGTGTCCCCCTGTTCCCCCCCCGGCCATTACGATGGTTGCCATTTGCGTTCATAGTTTGCAAGGATCAGCCCGCATCCCCGCGTTCATCCCGAGCGCTCGCTGACGCTCAACAACATTCCCAGGCACATCAGCGTACTCATCAACGAACTGCCGCCGGCACTGATCATCGGAAGGGGAATTCCCTTGGTTGGCCCCATTCCGAGCACCACACTAATATTGATCAACGCTTGAATCACAATCGAACACGTCACTCCTAGCGCGAGATACCGGCCGAAGTCGTCGGGCGCTACCCAATAGAGCTGCAAGCCGCGCCACAGAATCACCAGGAATCCGCCCAGCACGGCCGCGCAGCCGAACAGGCCCAACTCCTCGCCCACCACGGCATAAATGAAGTCCGTATGAGCCTCGGGCAGGTAGAGAATCTTCTGTTTACCTTGCATGAGCCCCAATCCGATGAATCCACCGCTGCCAACGGCGATCTTGGATTGACGCACCTGATAGCCGGCGTCGCGCGTTGTGACGGATTCGCTGACATATTTCTTGATCCGTTCCTGCCGATCGATCATCGAAATCAGTTTGTATTGTGGATCGAAGAATCCGATGATGCGCGCCATTCGATACGGTTTCGAAGCCACGAAAACGACCGAGAATGCCAGCCCCGTGAGAACCGCTATAGCCACGAACTTGCGCTCCAATCCCGCCACATAGAAGACTATAGCCGCGGGGATGATCAACACCAGCGCCGTCCCAAGATCGCCGAAGCCGACCGCGGCGGCGATCACCGCTAAGGCCAAGGATGCCGCAATCATGGTGCGTTTGGAATTGATGGCATCTTGTTTCTCGGTAACGAAATAAGCAAAGAAGATCACCAACGCCGGTTTGGCAAACTCGGATGGCTGCAGCGTGCCGATGCCTTCCAGGCGAAACCAGCGATGCGTCTTAGGATCGAAAAAGAAGACCAGAATCTGCAGGAACAGCACTACGCCTAGCGAGCCAAACGCCCAGCCCGGGCTTTGCAGCGCGCGATAGTCGCGGCGTTTGAAATACATCAATGCGCCAAACGAGAGTGCGGCCCAGACCAACTGATGAGCGGCGAAGTAAAAACTTGATTTGATTCTCGGGTTCATTTGCGCCACCACTGATGAGGCGCTATAGATCATCACCAGGCCGAAGCCGACCATGACGACGATGGTCCCGAACAGAACCCAATCAGTTCGCAATCGTTGCGCCATCAGCGGCTCCCTCCCTCTAAGGCGTTCACCAGCTCCTTGAAAACGCCGCCGCGATGCTCGAAGCTCTCGAACTGATCGAAACTGGCGCAGGCCGGCGCGAGCAATACTGTGTCACCTGGCTGGGCCGAGCGATGCGCTTCCCGGACAGCCTCTGCCAGCGTGCCGGATTGCACTAGTGGGACAGAGTCATTGCCCAAGTGGCCGGCGATTTTGCCAGCCGCGGCCCCGATCAACAAGGCCGCTCGGGCCTTGGCACGCAACGGTTCACGCAACACCGAGTAGTCGCTATTTTTGTCTTTGCCCCCTAGAATGATCCACAGGCCGCCGGAAAAGGCGTCGATGGCTTTCAACGTTGCGTCGACACTGGTTGCTTTTGAATCGTTATAGTAGGCTACGCCGCCGACCTCCCGCACCAGTTCCAGACGATGTTCCACTGGAGCGAAAGTCACCGCCGCGCGTGCTATCTGCGACGGTTGTGCACCCGCCCGCTCCGCGATGAGAGCCGCGGCCATTACGTTCTCGTAGTTGTGGCGGCCCCGCAAGCGCAGTTCGCGAACGTCGAGCAGCGCTTCGCCTTGGAGCTTGATCACATTTCCCTCCAGCCAAGCTCCTGAGACCGCGCGCGAGCCGCTGAACCAGGTGGTCTTCGCGGAGGTGTGGCTCGCGAATTCGACCGTGACGGGATCGTCCGCGTTGAGAACCGCCGCGTCGCCATGCTCCTGCGTTTCGAACAGTCGCGCTTTGGCGTGGACGTAGTTTTCGAAGGTGTGATGCCGATCGAGATGATTTTGTGTGATGTTGAGGCAGGCGGCTATGTGAGCGCGAAACGTCTGGATAGTCTCTAACTGGAAGCTCGAAAGCTCCAGCACATTCCATTGACCGGTCCGCGATGTCTCGACCATAGCCGTGGGTGGCGTACCGATGTTTCCGCCGAGCTGGCAGGGAATTCCGGATTCCTTCAATATATGTCCGACTAGCGCCGTAGTCGTCGTCTTTCCGTTGGTGCCGGTGACTCCGATGTTCCGACCATTCAGATATGCAGCCGCCAGCTCCAACTCTCCGATCACCTCAACGCCGCCTGCCCGAGCTTTTTCCAGCACATCGAGATCCGCCGGCACACCCGGCGAGATCACCACTAAATCCGCATCACGAAAAGCTGTTTCCTTTTGTGGTTCAACTGTCACACCCAGCACCTCGCCCGTCGGTTTCTCATCCACGGCCCGAACCAGCGCGCCTTTCTGTTGCAGCAATCGCACCGCTGCGACACCCGACCGCGCCATCCCCACCACGACAACTCTGCGACCTTTGAGTTCCATCCCACCGCCTACCACCCACCTCCCACAACCTGCTCTAACGCAGCTTCAGCGTCGTTAAAGCGAAAAGTGCCATCACCAACCCCGCGATCCAAAACCTCGTTATGATCCTCGATTCCGGCCAGCCGAGGGCCTCAAAATGGTGATGAATCGGAGCCATTTTGAAGATCCGCTTCTTACGCAGCTTGTAGCTGCCCACCTGCAGGATCACCGAGAGCGCTTCGATGACGTATACGCCGCCGATGAATACCAGCAAAACCTCCTGCTTGATCAAAACCGCAACCACGCCCAATGCTCCGCCCAGTGCCAGCGATCCGACGTCACCCATGAAAATCTCGGCCGGGTGCGCGTTGTACCAGAGAAAGCCGAGCGATGCCCCCACCATTGCCGCGCAGAAAATTGTCAGCTCGGAAGCGCCCGGCAGGCGGGCCAGATCCAGATACTCGGCGAACTGGGCATGGCCGGTCACGTAGGTCAAAGCCGTCATCGCTCCGGAGGCGATGATCATCAGTCCGATCGCTAGGCCATCTAAGCCATCGGTTAAATTGACGGCGTCGGACGCGCCGACAATCACCAGCACCATGAAGGTGTAGAAGCCCGCGAAAGCGAGCGGATAAGTGTACCAATTGTGCGCCAGCGGCTCGATCAGCAAATCGGGCTTGAACGTTTTCAAGAAGGGCACATTGATGCTGGTGGAATATGCCTTATTGGCGTGCAATACAAGCAAAATGAATCCCACGATCATGGCCGCCAACACCTGCAGAAAAAACTTCTCCTTCACAGTGAGGCCCAGATTCTGTTTCCGCCTTATCTTGGCGTAGTCGTCCCAGAAGCCGATTATCCCGAAGCTGATCAATCCGAACAACGCGATCCAAACATAAGGATTCCGAAGATTTGCCCATAACAGCGTCGGCACGACAATCGAGATGATGATCAGTATCCCGCCCATAGTCGGCGTCCCGGCCTTCTTCATGTGCGATTTCGGTCCTTCCTCGCGGATGTATTGGCCGATCTGGAACTCTCGCAATCTGGCGATCAGCCACGGTCCCAACGCGACGCACAGGAACAACGCCGTCAGGCTCGAAAATGCGGTGCGGAAAGTTGCGTAACCAAACACGCGGAACGGCGTGAATACATGAAACAACTTCTCATAGAACAGCCAATAGAGCATTCAGTTTGGTCGCGCGAGAAATCTCTCCAGGGCCCGTTCAACGTGCGTGCCTCGCGAGCCCTTAAACAAAATGACATCGCCCGGGCGCGCGATCTGCCGTAGGTAGTCTCCTGCAGCGGTTGTGTCGGGGGAAAAAAACGCGGCGTCGACTGCCTGGCCTGCTTCCCTGGCTGCGTCAACTAGGTGGCGGGCCTCGCCGCGTATCCCTACGAGCACATCAATCCCGCAGTTCGCGACGTAGATACCTACGTCGCGGTGCAGGGACTCGGCCCAGTGGCCGAGCTCGAGCATCTCCCCCAGCACGGCAATGCGCCGCTTGGCTGGTGTTTCCCGGAGCACGTCGATCATTGCGCGCGCCGCATCGGGATTGGAGTTGTAGCAATCGTTCAAAATCAAAATATCATTGTGTACAAATCGTTGGCCGCGCATCGCGCCGGCCGAAAGTTCGCTCACCACGCCAGTGAGCTGGTCGGGCTGGATGCCATATAATCCAGCCACGGCGATCCCGGCCAGCAGATTCAGGATGCTGTGGCGGCCCATGAGCCGGCTCTCGAACTGAACGCCATTCACCTGGAAACGGACGCCGTCGGCGGTATATTGCACCTGTTCCGCACGAACATCCGCGCCTTCGCTTAGTCCGTACGTAATCGTGCGGCCCCGGTGTACTTCGCGAAACCGGATCACCAGCGGATCGTCGGCATTCAAAACCGCAACACCGTCGATAGGCAGCGCCTCGATCAGCTCGCGCTTGGCGGCCGCGACCCCTTCGATCGAATCGAATGCTTCCATGTGCGCATGACCAACGTTGGTCACTACGCCGATGCGCGGCCGGGCGATCGCGGACAAGTCGCGAATCTCGCCCGCGTGATTCATTCCGATCTCCAGCACGGCCACGCGCGCCGCGGCAGGCAAACGCAAAATCGAAAGCGGTACACCCACATGATTATTGAAGTTGCCGATAGTCTTACCGGCCGGCATCTTCACGGACAACATCTCCGCGATTACATCCTTGGTGGACGTCTTGCCCGCGCTGCCTGTCACGGCAACCACTTCTCCGCCCCAGTGATTCCGCGCCCAGGCAGCTATCTGCTGGAGCGCCACCAGCGAGTTCGGCACAATCAGCAATGGCCCCATATCGTTCGTCCGCAGGTAGTCCTGCTCGTCAATGACGGCCGCCGCCGCGCCTTTTCGAAGCGCATCGGTCACGTACGCATTGCCGTCGTGATTCGGTCCCCGCAGCGCAAAGAATAGGTCGCCGGGCGCCACAGTTCGAGAGTCGACACTCCACCCTGTGATCCGCGTATCGCTCGACGCTCGAACTCCAATCACCGCGCCAATCTGCTGCACCGTAAACTCCACCATTCACCAGCCACTAACGGCTCCCAAAACCCAGATCGCGCAAAGCCCCGCTGGCTACCTCGCGGTCGTCAAAGTGTATGACGCGATCTTTCAAAACTTGATACGGTTCGTGTCCTTTTCCAGCCAGGATAACGATGTCTCCGGGCTTAGCCGCCTCGAGGGCAGCTCGGATGGCCTTTTCCCGGTCGGGCTCAACCAAATGCGGCGTGTCAAAACGCCGTAAGCCGACCAACGCGTCATTCATGATGCCTAGCGGGTCTTCCGAGCGTGGATTATCCGAAGTCAGCACCACAAAATCGCTGGCTTCGCCGGCCGCCATCCCCATCAGCGGGCGCTTGGAACGGTCGCGGTCGCCACCACAGCCGAAGAGCGTGATAACCCGTTTGGGATGCAACTCGCGCGCCACCGAGATGACGTTGCGCAGTGCATCGTCGGTGTGTGCGTAATCCACCACAACCATGAAAGGCTGGCCTTCTTCAATGCTTTCAAAGCGTCCCGGTACTCGGCGGCAATCAGCGATTCCGGTAGCAATCGTCTTCCAATCGAACCCGTAACTCAGCGCCGCTCCGCACGCCGCCAGAATATTGTATGCGTTGATTTTGCCGACCAGCGGTGAGTTGAGCCTTACTTTCTCCCGGCCATGCTCCACCGTCATGCGCAATCCCTCGAAATTCATTTCGAGCCCGGAGGCTCGCAAACCCGCATTTTCCCCAAATCCGTAATGCAGCACCTCGGTTCCCTTGGCCGGCTGAATCGTCGCCCCATAAGGATCATCGCTGTTGATGACAGCCCAACGCGGCGGCGCAGCGCCCTCCGGAGCGAACAGGAGTTGCTTCGCCGCGAAATAATCGTCCATGGTTTGGTGGAAATCGAGATGATCCCGGGTGAGATTCGTGAATACCGCGGTGTGAAACGTAATGCCGTAAACTCTGCCTAGCGCGAGAGCGTGGGACGAAACTTCCATTGTGGCATGTGAACCGCCGGCCTGCTCCAGGGTGTGGAAAATGCGATAAAGATCCAACGACTCGGGTGTCGTATTCACCGCGGTTCGCACTTGGCCCGCCAGCCGGTATTCGATCGTGCCCACCATGGCGGTGGTCCTGCCGGCGGATCGCAGCACCGAGTCGATCAAGTACGCCGTGGTGGTTTTTCCGTTCGTGCCGGTTATACCCGTGATACCCAGCCGCTCATCCGGCTTTCCGTAAAAATTGCGCGCGGCAAGGGCTAGCGCCCGGCGTCCGTGCTCCACTTCGATCCACGCTCCTGGAAATCCCGTGGGCGCGGGAAGCTCGCTGGCCACTGCAACAGCTCCCTTCTCAATAGCGGATCGCGCGAATTCGCGGCCATCGGCGCGCGCGCCGGCAAAGGCGAAGAATAGGAATCCCTGTCCCACCCGCCGCGAATCATACTCCAGTCCAGTTACTTGCATTTTCCACAGATCCTCGCTCAGACCCGTTCGGAGCCGAACCCCTTTGAGGATCTCTTCGAGCGTCATGGCGGCGCCGTCAGCGGCCGAATTGAACCCGTATCGATTGGCCCAAAGGTAAAATGGCGCCTGGCTCCGGAAACTGCCCCCGCGCAACTCCGCTCCCCGTAAACTCTACCGGCATTCCCAGTGCTGCGGATTGCTCGATTACGTCCCGCATCATCTTGCCTTGAAAGTTCGGCACACGCGGCCCCGCCAGATCCTGAAACGGTTCCGTCACTCCCTTCGCTAAAAAAGTCCGCTGGTCCAGAGCGCTATTTGCGGAAGCCACCGGTCGGTCGTCGGCGGCAACGGCATCTCCCGCTTGGACCAGCGGGGGAGGGATGGAAGAACCAAGGTCGGCGATCGAGACGTCGTTTTGATCGGCCTGATCGACGCCCTGGGACGGAACTACTTCGGGCAAATCTTTGGGAACATCCAGCAGGCGCAAGGCAGCGGCGGCAACCGCTCGAAACGCCGGACCCGAGGTCGGGCCACCATAACCGCTCGTTCCCTCCGTGCCGTTCACGGTAACCACCACGACGATGGCTGGATTCGTCACCGGCGCGAAACCCATGAACGACGCATTGTACATGTGCGTGTACTGATGAGTCCGATAGTTGTAAATCTGCGCGGTACCGGTCTTGCCGGCCGACGTATATTCGAGCAGGCGGGCGTACTTGTGGCCGGTGCCATAGGGCTTTATCATCACGCCCTCCATCATCCGGCGCATGGTGAAGGCTGTCTCGGGCTTAAGAACCCGCGCCGGCTGCGCTACTGGCGTGTCCCGCGTCAAACGGGGCTTTACCAGAAAACCGCCGTTTGCAATCACTGAACACGCCTGCGCAAGTTGCAGTGTCGTCACTCCCACCTCGTGACCCATCGCAACTGAACCGATAGAGGTTTTTTCCCAGCGCTTCAACGGCCGAACCATTCCAGACGATTCACCCGGCAACGGAACTCCAGTCCGCTTTCCGAAACCGAATCGCCGCAGATATTCGTACATCTTGTTCTGCCCGACCGTCAGGCCGATATTGATGGCGCCGATGTTGCTCGATCGCGCCAATACGTCTTCCATCGAAAGCGACGCATAACTGTTGTGATCGTGGATGGTGCGGCCAAATAGTTTGATGCTGCCGTTCCCGCAGTTAATCATCGTCTCTGGCCGTAGGCGGGTAGTTTCCAGCGCCGCCGAGAGAGTGATCACCTTGAAAACGGAACCCGGCTCGATGGGCGCGGTCACTGCCAGATTTTCGCGAGTGGCCAAGCCGGCGCCTGTGGGCGATTCATTCGGATCGTAAGTGGGGTAATTTGCCAAAGCCAGAATGTCACCCGTCTTCGGGTCCATCGCCACGATGCTGCCTGATTTCGAATGGTGCGCCTCGATCGCTTTCTTCAACTCGCGCTCGGCCACAAATTGGATGCGCGAGTCGATGGTCAGCCGGATCTGCTGGCCCGCCTGGGGCTCGCTCGCCACCTTCGTGTCAAATCCGCGTTTCTGGACGTCGCTGACAACTCGCAGCTCTCCGTCCAACCCCTGCAGCTCTTGATTCAGCGTCTGCTCGACGCCGCCGTTCCCCTTCTCGGAAAAATCCACGCCCCCGATCACGTGCGCCGCCAGCTTCTTGTTCGGATAGAAGCGCTGGCTTTCGGTGCGGAATTCGATCCATTCCAGTTTCAACTCCCGCAGCCGCGCCGCTTCCTCAGGCATGACTCTACGCTTCACCCACAGGAAGCCGCGCCGGTTATCGACGGCCCACTGCAAGTTGTGAAGCAACTCGGTCGCGTCCACATCCAGAATCCTCGAGAGAATGTCAGCGGCCACCGCGCGATCCGGCACCTTCAATGGATCGACGCACACTGATTCCACCATCAAGCTCATGGCCAGGCGCTGTCCCAGACGGTCCACGATGGGGCCGCGAGGGGCTTGCAGCTCTACGATCTTTTCCTGCTGCTGGAGCGCCAGCCGCTGATATTCGCCGTGCTGGACGATTTGTAGCTGGATCAGGCGGCCGGCGATCAGGAGCGCCCAGACGAATGCCAGCCGTGCCAGCATATAAACTCGCCTTGTCGCCAGCGTATCCATTTCTTCTTTTATTCGTCCCCAACCTGATCTCGTGCCGCGTCTAACGTTGCGCTAGCTTCTGCTCCGACTTGTTATCCAGGTACACAACCTTCTGCGGCGCCGGGTCTATGAATTGCTGAATCCTCGCCAGCTCTTCCAATCGGGCCGGGCTGAGCAGCTTGGCCTCGGCGAGTTCGAGCGATGCGCGGTCCAGTTCCAGGCGCTGCCTCTCTTGCCGTAGAGCTTCCATCCGATATCCCGCGATCAATCCGTAAAGCGTGGGAAGAAGCAAGCCGATTACCACTACCGCAATCGCAAACGACGTTCCGATCAACCGCCAGCACACCCTGCGTGCAGCCGGATCGGACTCGCGCGGCACCTGAGCATTGTCGATGTGCTTCACATAGAAGTACACGTCTTCGTTCGGGAAAGGAGGAACTTCAAACGGATCCACCTCTTCCAGTACGCGAGCCCGCAGCGCGGGTTGCTCGAAGGCTCTCGCCGTTGCGAATCGATCGAATATGGTTGCCAGGGTTGCCATGTTCTCTTCTTCACCGCCTCATCTCCACGGCGCGGAGTTTCGCGCTCCGCGAGGGAGGGTTATCTCTCGTTTCTTCTTGTGCCGGCCGGACCACGTGCTTGGTGAGCGTTACCGCTCTTCCCGCGCGCGCCAGTGCCTGCAGGCTCTGCTTCACTTTGCGATCCTCGAGCGACATGAAAGAAAGGATCACAATCCTTCCACCGCTCTGGACCAATTCCGGGGCAATCGTTAACAGCCGGTCCAGTTCGCCTTGCTCGTCGTTCACTGCCATCCGCAGCGCCATGAATGTCTGCGTAGCCGGATGCAGCTTGCTCGTCCGGGGCACGGCTTCCTCGATCACTCGCGCTAAGCGCGCGGTAGTGTGTATGGGCCGCGCCCGAACGATTGCTCTGCTGATTTTCCGCGACCTCCTTTCTTCGC
>Ga0185299_10000314_pt1 | contig 143469 bp, 146 predicted proteins | sample PaiPotPPA55metaG_FD_128002 | JGI IMG/M metagenome (GOLD analysis project Ga0185299, IMG submission 128002) | Iron sulfur acid spring bacterial and archeal communities from Banff, Canada, to study Microbial Dark Matter (Phase II) - Paint Pots PPA... ...
ACGATCGCGCTCATGAAGCTCTCAAACTCCTCTCCACTCCGCTTCAAATCTCGATTGGTCCACCGCACTCAGCTTCGGTTTTACCAAATCCTTCGCGTTCTGCAAGCATTTACTTAACAAAGTAATATTAGGAGCTAGGAGTCAGGTTAGGTGGTTGAACCCCACCGAGGCCTGCATTTGACAAGGATAGTGGGAGCCGCCCCGCTACCGGTCTCGTGGCTCTCGATGAGTTGCAGGATTGCGTCGATGAGGGCTACCTGATCGAGCTCAAGCGTGGTCAGGTCGTGGCATTCCCAACCCGCCATCGCGATGCCATCTTGACCAACGATAGCCAAATCGCCGGGCACATTGAGGTGGAGCAGACGGGTTGCGGCATCCCGCGCGCCAATCGCCATCACGTCATTGCCGCAAACCAGAGCGTCAATTTTTGAGCGCCTCAGGAGAAGAGAAGCTTCCTTAAACCCCGCTTCGTATGAATAGTCGCCATGACCTTCTGCTTGGAACGCCAGCCCAAGCCTAACTAAGGCCCGGCTGAACCAGTCCCGGCGCTGTTTGTCTATCCAACTCGAGTTCCGGCCGTACAGATAAGCGAAGTGCTTGCGACCGTCACCGGCCAGCTTGTTGATAATCTCTGAGGCTGCTTCTGCGCCATCGACACGCACGCAGGAAACTCTGGCGTCTTCGATCGGCTCTGCCGAAACCAGAATCGGCCAGGTCGTCCTGAATATTTGTACTGCATCCTTCAGTGGCACCAAATCGGAGAAAATGATCGCATGATCAACCTGGTAGGTTGATGCGAGACGCATCAACTGCAGACGGTCGGTAGTATCCCCACAACAAAGAATAATTGGAACCAGAGCTCGAGCCTGCAGCTGATGTACGAGTGCTTCTAACTGCTCGGCTTCACATTGGTTGCCGATCGCATTGACTACGACTGCCACTAGACGAGATCGCCGATTGTTCAATGTGCGGGCGATAGCATTGGGCTGATACCCGTACTGCTGCGCCATCGCGAGAACTCGAAGGCGCGTCTGCTCGCTGATTCGCGCATCCGGTGAAAATGCTCGGGAGATAGTTGCGGATGAGACCCCGACTAGCTTGGCCAGTTGTTTAGAGGTAATTCGCTCTTTCACGCTATTCGGTACTCGCCGCCCCCGCGACACTACCCACCACCACGGGTTCTCCATTTTCGGTGGCAGACGTTTTGATCGCATCCCAAAGGCGCGCGAAACGCAGTCCAGTTTCTACGGTCGAGAGGTTCTCTGCTGTGCCGGCCCGAATCGCGAGAAAACTCTTTAGCGGATTGTTCTTAATTTCAACCTCTTCACGAGATCCCGAAGTTCCGTCCGCAGCGATTTCCCGCCAGGCGCCCCAAGCGTCAATGCGGATGATCGCCCGCTTATAAAAAAACGTTATGTACGAGGCGCAGCCAATTGGTCCGTCGCCCGCTGCGTTCAGAGTCAGAAGAGCGCCGGTGGCTAGCCGTCCCGCGACCGCACAGACGACGTCGACGCTGCGCTCTCGGTTGTTCATAAAGGCGGACACCCGCTCACAATCCGTGTCAGCCAGAAGGCAAACGGTATTCATCATGTGGGCGCCGGTGTCGAACATAAAGCCGCCTCCCGACAAGTCCACTTGCTGCTTCCAATGCCCTTCGTAGCGTGAGGACCAGTTCTCCCAGATGGTACCGGCCACGCTGACGAGTTCGCCGAATTCACCCGCCCGGGCGCGCTGGCGCGTATCTGCAACCAAAGGCGATAGAGCGCCCTGAAAGGCGATCACGACGGTAGATCCGCTCTGATCGCGTGCTGAAATCAACCTCTGGGCCTCTGCCACCGTAGTGACCATTGGCTTTTCGATTAACAGGTCCAGGCCCGACTCGACTACGGCGATCCCGTGCTCCGCATGCAGAGCGTGTGGTGTAGACACGTAAATTGCGTCTAGCTCGTCCCGGCAGGCGGTTATCATCGACCTGAAATCGTCGAATGCTCGCGGCTCGGGTCGCCCCGCACTACAGCAAATATCAATGAATTTCCGACGCGGAACCGCATTGACGTCGCTCACTGCTACGAAGGCAACCTCGGGCATAGAGACCCAGCTGTGCGCATAATGTGCCGCGATATGTCCCGTACCGATCAACCCAAGCCGCAAAGCCTTATTACCAGTCATACTTGGAAACGTGTACATCAAATGAGATTTTCTGTCGATTACAATAATTTAGCTATAGGAAATTGTAATTGACATCGACTATCGAGACGCCTAAAGCTTCGCAATATGAACACGTGTACACATAAATGGCGATGGCTGCAATCGTCTGGCAAGATGAAAAAGGAGGATCAATGTTTAGAACGACAATTCTCGCGGGGATTACGCTAGCCTCAGCGCTAGCGATTAGCTCCGCCCAGGCTGAAACGATCCGTATCGCCGAGCATCGTCAGGCACGGATCGATGCGCTGAACGCGGTCGTGCCGGAGATAGAAAAAAAATACAACGTCCATATCGAAGTGGTCGAATATCCCGCCCCAGAGAAAGATTTCTTAACCAAGCTTCTGACAGAACTTCGAGCGGGCAACGCTCCGGACATCATCAATGCACCCCATGGCTCGGATATCGCCGATATGGTCGCTGCGGGATATCTAGCTCCTATCACCAAGGAGCTCAAAGCTTGGGACGGCTATCCGCAGTTGTTTGATGTGGGCAAGACCATGGTAACCGGCAAAGACGGCGAGATATATGCTTTGCCTGCTATGCTCGATGTGATGGAGCTGTACTACCGGCGTGACCTGTTGGAAAAGGCTGGCATTTCGACCGAGCAACCAAAGACGTGGGCAGAGCTTCTCAGCCGGGCCAAAGAAATCAAATCTAAGACTGGTGCGTACAGTCTTCTCTTTCCGGCGGGTGTGACCTGGGGCACTGGTTCCTTTGAGGAAGGTTTCAGGCTTCTGATTGTCGGTACTACTACGCCACAGATCGCGAGTGACGACGGCAAGCTCAATCTCAGCGGGCAAGGCATAAAGGATGCATTCGGCTTCTATGCTGATCTGATCAGCAACGATCTGATGCCGATCCAGCCGTTACTGGAGCCGGAGCCTTGGGTGACGCCAAAATATGAGATGTTCCCGGTCGGCAAACTGTTGGTAACTACCGGCGGTTCGTGGGGCTATATCTATGACTGGGGTTCGCAGAGCAAAAACCAGATCCCTAATGTCACTAAAGTCGTTGGTACGTGGGAGGTCCCAGGGGAAAACGGAGGGGAATACGTGCTGGTCGACCTTAATGGTCCATGGGCGGTGAATGCGAAATCGCCCGATGTCGCACTCGCCAAAAAGGTCATGCTTGAGCTCGGTTCACTTAAAGCTGACGTAGCCTACGCACAAAACCTGGGCAATATACCAGGCCGCGTCGACGCGGCGGCTGATCCAGATTTCCAAAAGCTAACTGAGCTGGTTCCGATTCTCGATGCTCTGAAAAAGGGAACGGGAACTTATTTAAAAACGGCCGAGGGTTTCTCGGCAGTCTCAGAAGGTGTAGGACGCGCAACGGAGGCGCTGCTTCGCAAGCAAACGGACGCGGCTGGCGCGCAGAAGATCCTGGTTGACTACGTCAAGCAGGTTCTGGGCGACGACGCCGTCAAATAGTTCTCTGAGACTCTGTATGTAACCGGAGACGAATAGTTAGGCGATCGCCTCCGGTTCTCCCAGTGCGGCTATGTGTCAGCTGAACTAGTGTCCTGTCCCATAAATACCATGGCTTTCGTTGCGATCAAAATGGGCCGCCGGTCCGGCAGCCGAACCCAGAACCGGGAGGGATCGCGTCCCCGCGATCCGTTGTTCTCGAAGCCCGCGACAGAACCCGATCCAGCGTTAGGCTATGTTCACAATTATAGACCTGTTCCCGGCGCGCGGGGACGCGCGCCCTCCCCTCGTCAGGTGCCGATCTTAAAATTTCCTTAGGTTGTGACACCCGTGGGCGGCTGCCGGACGAAAGCCATGTTATTTATGGGACAGGACACTAGGGTGTCGCTTGCACACGAACGAATTTCGAGTCTGAGGAGCCACGCTTAGGTAATGCAGGGGGCCTGATGTCGGGTGTCGATTCTGAAACGCTTTCATCGAGCACGAGCACGAGGACGGTAGTAAGACAACTGGTAAGATCATGACGACCGCTCCTAAAGGCAAATCCTGGCAGCTTCAGCTCCTGCTGGTGCCCTGCGTGCTTCTAGTCGGCGCTCTGGTTATCTATCCGGCGCTTTACTCGATCTATTTGAGTCTGACGAATGCCTCGTTGGTCGGCGTGGCGGCGACCCACCCGCGCTTTGTTGGGTTCCGCAACTACCTGAGGCTGTTTTCGGACGGGGAATTCTGGAATTCGTTGGTGGTTACCTTTTGGTTTGTGCTCGGCTCGGCAGTAATCGGCCAGTTTGTCCTCGGACTTGGTTCCGCCGTTTGGCTTCGCCGGCCACTCCGGTTCAGGAATTTGTTTAACTCGATCATCCTTTTACCTAATGCCGTCCCTGAAGTGGTTGCCGGCTTTATTTGGATTTCTATGCTGGCCGGCGGCGAACATTCAACGTTGAATCGCCTGTTAGGGGTTTTGGGAATTCCGGCAGTACGATGGTTGGAACAGTTTCCCCTTCTCATGATAGTTGTTGCTAACACCTGGCGGGGCATCGCGTCGGCGATGATCCTGATGATGGCAGGGCTTAGCGCCGTGCCTTCCGAGGTCTGTGAAGCGGCTCGGATCGATGGCGCCTCGCGTCGGCAGATCTTTCGCTTCATTACGCTGCCATTGATCATGCCGACGATTTTTCTTTATATGCTGGTTTCGACGGTCTCGACTATCTCGATCTTCGGGTTCATCTATGCCCTTACGCGGGGCGGCCCTGGCAATGCCACCGAGATCATTGGCATTTACATTTACAACCAGTCCTTTACTGCCTTTCAACTCGGCTACGGCGCCGCGGTAGCGGCCGTCACGCTGGTCATATCGATTGCTATCGGCTTGGTCTACGTGCGGGCTCTTAAAGTCCAGGTTTAAAGTTCATGAGTAAATCGAAACCGGCTGGCGCCAAGATTCTCGAAGGTGACGTGGTCGCGTATGCCATGCTTACGCTCATCGCCATCTTCTGTGCGATTCCCTTCGTTTGGCTGATTCTAGCCTCCTTCGATGCCAATGCCTCGCTCTACCTGCGATGGCCTAGCGAGTGGACACTCAATAATTATATTGGCATTTTTGTGAGAGAGGGAGGGGCTAGGTGGTTTTTTAACTCCTTTTTCGTGGTCGGGACGGCGACGATCATCGTCCTGGTGTTCGCCGGCCTTGGTGGTTACGCCCTGTCGCGGATGAAGGTGTGGTGGAAAAGACCGTTCCTGTACCTGATCATTTTAGTCCGGGTGATCCCGCCGCCGGCCTTAATCGTGCCGCTATATCAGATCCTGCTCAAAGGTAATGACGTAATCGGATCTTTTGTCCGCAGCTTCGTAGCTCCCGAATCTGTGCGTCCGGTTATGCTGGGGGTCGGGTTAATTGATGGCTACCTAGGTCTGATCTTAGTCTTTGCCGCTATGCAGCTGCCGCTGGCGCTTTGGATTATGAAAACGTACTTCGACACTATCCCTCATGACTATGAAGAGGCTGCGCTCGTTGATGGGGCAAATTTGATGCAGCGCTTTCGCCTCGTGATCGCGCCGCTAGCTCTTCCCGGGCTCGCCGCCGCAGGTCTTTTTGCATTCATCTCCGCATGGGGTGATTTCTTAATGCCCCTCATTCTACTATCTTCGTCCGAACTACAGATGTTACCTCTAGGGCTGTTTCGCGCTTTTCTACGAGTTCAACAGATCGACTACGGCTTTTTAAGCGCGCTGGCGATTCTTTACATGCTGCCGGCAGTGATTGCCTTCGGATTTGCGCGCCGCTATTTCGTCCAAACGTTCTCAGGCGGCGTCAAAGCCTGAAGCCAACTTATTTATGGGACAGGACACTAGACTTTTTACTCGAAACGAAAAATGGAAAAAGATCCAACTATTATGATTACAATTTGGAACGAAGGGCGCCATGAGAAACTACATCCTAAGGTTGCCCAGATTTATCCGAGTGGCATCCATGGGGCCATTGCGGAGGGCTTAAAGAACGAGGATTTCAACATCCGCACGGGCAGTCTCGATGATCCCGATGAAGGTCTTGGTGAAGAGATCCTCAACGATACCGATGTGCTCCTTTGGTGGGGCCATATTGCCCATGAGGAGGTCAGTGACGACCTGATCGACCGAATTCAACAGCGGGTGCTGAGAGGCATGGGACTCATCGTCCTCCATTCCGGGCACCACTCGAAACTCTTCCGTCGCCTGATGGGGACGAACTGCAATCTGGCCTGGCGGGAACTGCCGGAAGGCGATCTGGAACGAGTTTGGGTGATCCATCCAGCTCACCCGATAGCCGAAGGCTTACCTCCCTATTTTGAGGTGCCGCAGTCGGAAATGTACGGGGAACCTTTTGACATTCCTGTGCCCGAGGAGCTGATTTTTTTGTCATGGTTCAAAGGAGGAGAGGTCTTCCGCAGCGGCTGTGCGTTCCACCGTGGCCGCGGCCGGATCTTCTTCTTCGGACCTGGGCACGAAACCTTTCCTGTCTACCACAACGCCCACGTCCACCGCGTCATTGCCAACGCTATCCGATGGGCAAAGCAACCCCACGCCGATGGACGCATTTTGAGCAACTGGCATCGTGAGATACCAATTCATCGTTAGTCGTTTCCCAGGTTGACGAGCTCGTTACTTGAACCGAAATGATCCAGCTCAAATAGCCGCCGCATATTTTGTTGGGCCGGCTCGTAACGGTTATCGAGTCTGATCGCTTGGCCGTAACATTTCTTTGCTTTCTGGTAGTCTTCTAGCAACTCGGCCAAAACACCGGCCAAGTTAAATGCTTCGACTGATTTGTTGTTCAACTCCATCGCTTTAACCAGATGAAGCCGGGCCTTGGCGAACGCATGCAGGCTAAGGCAGCGCTTAGCGGCGGCCATATGGACAGTAAAGACATCGGCGGCGGCCCGGTCTTCACTTGGATGCCGTTTGATGAGTTCAGCCACCACGTGGCGCAGGTCAGCAGGCAGCAGCGGTTTCTGCAGGAAATCGGTCGCGCCGAGTTTCACTGCCTCGACAGCGCGCGGGATATCGCCATATGCCGTGACAATCGTCACCGGGGTGTGGATACCGGCTTCGGACATTTTCTTTAGCAACTCTAGTCCGTCGGTTCCAGGCATTCGCAGGTCGAGGATGACGAGCGCAAACGAATATTCGGTGAGCATCTGGAAAGCGGGCTCGATTGATTGGGCTTCGAAGATTTCGTAGCCTTCAGTTTCAAGAGCCATCCGAAAGCTCAGACGAACACTGGTTTCGTCGTCGACAATAAGAATTCGTTTGGACATGGAATGGTACGACTCCAGTTCGACCAAAGCTTGAGCTAAAGACATGCCAGGCAGGTTAGCTTTCGGCCCGGTAACCACCGTTCCCCTGGTTGATGGAATGGATTTGGCTACGAAGATGAAAATCTGCGACTTCCCGAGAGAGGGGTTCCGCGAGAAGCGATCGCATTATGCGACTCGCTATTCTCAGTGATGTCGCACCATGCGATGGGCGAGCAACGAGCACGAACCATTCGACGCGCTTTCAGCTTGCTCATGGCAGGCCCAGCCAAGAATTCGGGAAAGCTGTCCGATGTGATGAGTCCCGATCGTCGTGGTGGTGATGAATCCACAGATACGAACGCTTCTAACTGGGCTCTCGATGGGTGAATCGCCGCGCTGGCATGACGGGCGGCTTTGGGTTTGCGACTGGGGCGCGCAGCAAATTGTAACTGTCGATGAAAATGGCGGGGCCGAGGTTGTGGCAGAAGGAGATTTCGGGTTGCCGTTTTGCATCGATTGGCTTCCGAATGGCCGGCTTCTCGTGGTCGCTGGGCGCAGGCATCTGCTGCTCCGGCGGGAACCGGATGGTTCTTTCATCAGGCATGCGGATCTCGGCAGTGTGTCTACTGATGCCTGGAACGAGATCGTGGTTGATGGGCGTGGGAATGCTTATGTCAATGGCGGCTCGGGCAACATCGCGCTGGTCACTCCAGACGGCTCGGTGCGCCAGGTGGCGGATGACATTGCTTTCCCAAATGGGATGGCAATTACGGCTGACAATGAAACTCTGATTCTAGCTGATTCCTTTGGCCGTTGCCTCACTGCCTTTCGAATTGCGGTAGACGGTAGTTTGGTCGACCGCCGCGTCTGGGCTGCGCTGAAAGGATACCCGGACGGGATCTGTATCGATTCCGAGAACATGGTCTGGTACGCCGATGTTCCGAACCGATGCTGTGTTCGCGTGAGGGAAGGTGGAGAAGTGCTCCAGACAGTGAAACTCGATCGCGGAGGTTTTGCCTGCATGCTCGGCGGTTCGGACCATCGTACATTGTTCGTTGTCGCCAATGAATGGCGCGGCATGGAAAATATTGGAGCGGTGGCGCAGGAGAAGACAGGGCGAATATTTTCGGTGGAAGCTCCGGCGATGCACGCTGGATGGCCGTGAGAGGTGGTAGTCGTGCCTCTCACCAGGCGCTTCGCGTTCGGCGTTCGGCGTTTGGCGTTCGTGCTCGTGCTCGAACGTTGTTGTAAACGGGGAGGTACCGGAGCAAATCAGGAAGAACATGGAGCTGTGGATCGGGTGCGTAGCCGGCGCTATCAGCGAGGAAGACTAAGTACCTGCGAGTTGAAACGGATGCGCGATCATCAGTCCGTGACCGAAACTAGTGTCCTGTGCCATAAATAACGTGGCTTTCGTTGGGATCAAAATGGGCCGCCGGCAAGGCGGCTGCCCATGGGCGTCAACCTAACGAGAGAGACACGCGGTTGCCCGGTAGCGGTCCGGCGGCTGCCGGATCCAATGAGGTCTATAGCGCGCCAAGCCACATCATGATCCCGGAGCAACAGATCAGCCTGGCCTAAACGCGCAGTCGCCATCACAACGCTCGGATGGCGACTGCGTGTTGAGGCTAGGCACACCTGTCGCTTCGGTACGATGATGGATTAAGGCATACCCTTAGACCTCACGGGACAGTCGCCGCTACCGAGAAGCTCGTCGGGCTTCCTCTCAGGTTGACGCGCATGGGCAGCTGCCGGACGAAAGCCACGCTATTTATGGGACCGGACACTAGATCCGTAGTGGTTCCATCCGGAAATTCTTCTCGGACCAGCATCCGCGGCTTCTGTATCGTGACCAATACTCGATAAACCGGAGTGCCACGTCCTTGGCCGGAGCTCAACTTTGCAGAGGTCGGCTGAAGATTCTCTTTAGTGATGGCAGTCCAGCGTTGACTGAATTCGCCCGTCACGACATTCGAAAAATCGAAAATTGAAGCGCCAGGGGTTTTCCTGATGGAAATCTCGCTCTTGCCGATGTCCTTCTCGCCCATGAGATTTTGGTAAACAAAGGTTCCCGTTCTCAGGCGGTTCGCATCGAATTTCGCCGCCACTTTTACGTCGCCGGCATAGCTGGGTAAGCCGATGGAAGCGGCAGCTACAAGACCAAACGTTAGCAGGATGATTCTGTGGTTCACTTGCAGTTGACCCATTAATAGCCACCTCTACAATGGTCAATACATTGGCATCATTCCCTGCAGGTCTACAGAAACACTGAAGGAGATCAGATGGCCGAGCCAACTCCACTGCACTTCGTCTTCTACTTCGCCGCGCCCCCGGACAAAGTCTGGGACGGCTTTGTGTCCCCCGAATCTAACCGGGTCATCTTTACTGGGGCAGAACTGGAAGCCGATCTGAAGCCAGGCGGTTCAATGAACTGGGTCGGTACCGGACCTGATGGTGAGCAGACGACCTATGTTCGAGGTGAGGTGCTCCAGTCTGAGCCGCCAAGGTTGTTGCAGTATACGTTCGCCATCGGCTTATCGAGCAAGATTTCCCGCGTAACCATCGAACTAATGCCGGAGACGGAGGCTACTAAGGTCTCGGTCACACATGACCAGTGGGCTGAGGACGATAGTGCCTACGCTTCCAGTGCGGATGGCTGGCCACGCATACTCTCCCGCCTCAAGACACTGCTCGAAACCGGCAAGACGTTTAAGCCACACTGATCGGTAGGTCGCCTGAGGCCCGGGCATCTCGACGATCAGGTGTCGAATAGCACCGCGTTGCCCAAATCGTAACGCTCTGCCTTGTGAGCACCCTCAACCCCGCGGTCGCGGGGTGCAATTCGCACAGGGCGCAATACTCCAACACTCCAATACTCCATCACTCCGCGTGGCCGGATTCGAGGACGAGGACGAGGACGACGACGAGGACGAGGACGAGGACGAAGCGCCAGGTCAGGGCGCTTTGATTTCGAAGGTTAGATGATCGGGCGTGAGCGCTGTCAAAACGTCCTTGGCGTCAAGGATCGCGCCGGGGGAGTTTGCACCGGTACTAGTGAATTTGCCCTTAACCAGACGCTCGGCTACTTCGCATACGAGTGGCGCCGAAAAGGCGTAGATATCGCGGCCTTTTGCGATGATACGGCGGGTTTCTCCAACACGCATCCCCACCACTTCGACCACGAAACGTTGCGGAGAACGCCCGGTTGCATCCGCGGCCTTCGGGGCGGGGGTTGCCGGATTGCGGATGTCGCTGAGTGCAACACTGCTGAGATAGGTGTGAAGTTCGGCCGTCTTCACGTGTCGCGCGATCAGAATGATCTCGGAAAGTGGTACCTCGACCACAAGCTGACTGTTGAGCGGATCGCCGAAGTTCCATTGCTTCTCGACAGGCGGCAGCGGCACGGGGGTAAGCTGTCCCCCTGCGACTACCATGCGACGTGCCGTATTTCGCTCGCCGGTAATCCGCGTGCCGCGCGTCGGATGCCAGCTGTCCAGACCGATCATGATCTCGATCGAGTCTGAAAAATCCCAGTCGCCCAGCGCGGCTGTGACCAGCAAATCGGCGAAGCCGCCGTAGAACCCCATTGCGGGGACGATGACGATGCCGGCTTCGCGCGCGGCCAAATCGTATTTGTCGAGCGTCGCGCGCGCGCTTGCTTGCTCGGCGGTGACATCGAGATAGTGGATGCCGGCTCGCAAAGCGGCGGCGACCACGGCATCGGCCGTTTCCAGAAAGGGACCGGCGCAATTGATGACGACCTTTGCTCCGTCAAGCGCCTCGTCGAGCGACTCCGCGTCGTCGACGGATGCCTGGCGGCGGGCGATTTTGTTCTCTGGGAAGTTCGCTGCCGTGAGCGCAGCGATGTCCCGCGCAATTGCGATCGGCACCATCCCGCGGCGCAATAATTCTAGAACGACGAAGCGGCCCGTGTGTCCGGCTGCGCCGAAAACTGCTACCGTCGGTTTGGACGTTCGCTCGGTATCCATTCATATTGTGGAGCGTTGCCTCGCTTGCGAGGCGCTCACCAACACATTGGGCCCAATTGCCGCGCGGCCCAACGTTTCTGCCAGCCACAAAGCCCCGAATCGAGGACGAGGACGACGACGAGAACGAGAACGAAACAGACCGCATCGGCCTCGCAACCTGTCGCGCCCGTAGGCTTTGCGAAGGCGGAAGCGAGGCAGCGCTCCACTAGTTGATCGGAATCTCTTTCTTCGTGTTCAGATGATCGTCGATCAGCCTGAGCTTCAGTTGATGAAGATTCAAGTCAGCCGCGAGTCCATCGCCGACTGTCTTGAATGCAGTCACCATTTTGTCATCGCTCCAGGCGGAAGCGTTCACCACGAAACTGATTACCGTGCCACTTTCGTCTCGGTGGAGCAGGACGTCTTTAGCCTTTTCGTTGTTGAAATAGCCAATCTTTTTCAACTCTTCGCCAAGGGCCTTGGCCTCCTGCGCGGTCGAACTTCCTGAGTAATCGATGTTTTCTTTCGCGGTCGCGGCATATTTGCTTCCCATCATGAAATGCTGTCCAAGCCAAATCAGGCCGGATATGACCAGCAGCGCGATCACAACGAGTTGTATCAGGATTCGGCGCCAGTTCCGGCCTGATTTTTGTGGGGGAGAAACAGCTGATGGTTCATTCATGTGCAGGAGGGCATTCGTTTATTCATTTCTCGAGAATCGTAGCGAACCGGCTGATAGAAGGAACGTCCAATCCGCGATCGTCACCGCTTGGCCGGGTGCGCCACATCAGGATTTCGACGTCCGAACGTTCGATCAATTGCAGGAAAAATCTTCTGCTACCCAAAAACCGCCTTCGAATGTCAGGGGCGGGAGGGGATAGGGGTTACGCCTCTACCAGCACGCTGAGGCGCTGTTGCCCAAATAGGATCATCGCACAGCAAGACCACGAAGACGGACTTTCTAAACAGAAGTTAGCGAAGGAAGCAAAGTGGGTGTGTCAGCCACTAGAGGCGCGAAGAGCTGGAGAGACTTTAGCCCCGCGGCCGCAGGGTGCTAAGCCCCAGGTACGGCAAAAAAGGCACCAGCGCTGAAGGCGCCTCAGAAGGGCTCGTCTGGACACGGGACAAGGGCAAATAGGGGAGAGGTCAATAGTCGAATCGGATGGAGAGCTCGGGCTTTGCGATGGGGCTGGCGCTTCTCGATTGGATCTCGTTAACGCCTCTGGCGTGGCTGTCGGGTCTTTGTTTGCGATCCATCATGGTATGCCTCGCGCCTCCGCTGGCGTTCCGCTGCGTACTTTGGGCTAGGTGCAGCGTCCATATCGGATCGTGGCACCACTCTACCACACGACGGACAGGAGCCATCAAGGCCAACTTCGGTTCCACACTCACGATGCGTCATTCGAACCGCGATCGGCTCGCCTGGACGCTTGCACCAAGTTTCTCCCCAGGCCCGGAGCGCGAGGATGATAGGGTAAAAGTCTCGCCCCATTGGTGTGAGCTGGTATTCTCGCCGCACTGGCCGCCGGCTGTAGACGTTCTGCTCTAACAACCCGTCAGCCTCCAGCCGCTTCAGTCGCGTAGCGAGCATCTGTGCGGTAGCTCCGGTTTGCGCTTGTATCTCATTGAAGCGGGAGCAACCGGAGAATAACTCCCGCAGAATCAACACTGTCCATCGGTCGCCGACGATAGCCATCGATCGGGCGACCGGACAGAGGGTGTCATCGATATCAGTCCATTTCGACATGATCTAATCTAGCTCTTTTTTTCATAGTTACTTGACACTCTGATTTTAATAGTTAATTGGTTTGGTGTCAAAACAAACTAACGCTTGCCTTCGGCTCCCCGAGTCGGATCGCAGCTTTCAAGGACAATCACATGCTAGATCTTCAATATAACTCGCGGCAGACCGGACTGCTTCTGGTCGACCCATACAACGACTTTTTATCGGACGGCGGCAAGCTTTGGCCACAAGCCAAAGAAGTGGCGGAGGAAGTGAACCTTCTATCCAACCTGAAATCGATCGTTGACGCAGCTCGTCGGTCAGGCATCAGAATCTTCTTTGTTCCCCATCACCGCTGGGAACCGGGAGACTATACCCATTGGAAGCATGCGACGACCAGGCAGCTCGCCGGCGCTAAGAACCAGATCTTCGCGAAGGGTGGCTGGGGCGGGGAGTGGCATCCAGACTTTGTCCCGCAGGAGGGCGACATTATTATCAAGGAGCATTGGGCACAGAGTGGCTTTGCCAACACTGACCTTGACCAGCAGCTAAAACAGCACGGAATCGAAAAGATCATCGTCATCGGCATGCTGGCGAACACCTGCATCGAGTCCACCGGCCGTTTCGGCATGGAACTCGGCTACCACGTCACCTTAGTCAAAGATGCGACGGCCGCTTTCAGCTGGGAAGAGATGCACGCGGCCGAGCTAAACGGTCCAACCTTTGCCCACGCAATCGTCTCCACCAGCGAAATGGTGGATGCTTTGTTCAAAGCCTGAATCGCCTGTGCAGATGAAGTCGAAGGGCGCTTCGGCAGGCTCATCCAAAAAATCAAAAAGAAACCAATATGTCCACGAACACAAAAGGAATCCATCTCATCGCTAGTATGATCGCAGTACCGGGGAAGGAAAGCGAGTTGCGCGAAGTTCTCCACGGTTTAATCGGACCGACTCGGAAAGAGCCAGGCTGTCGCCGCTATGAAATGTATGAGTCGGAGCAGCAGGGAAGGTATTTCGCCGATGAGATTTGGCAGAACCGAGAAGCGCTGGATACGCACATGCAAAGCGCCCATTTTAAGATAGCTGCTGCGGCGTTCCCAGAGCTGCTGAAAGGAGCGCTCGGAATTGACATCCTCAGCGAAATTGCAAGCTGATCGGTCGTGGTGTTGGTCGGCCCCAAGAACTCTCGTTCTGAAGGACCTCCAGACTTAACCACCGGCGCCTCCAGCAGAACGCGGGTTCGCTGGACACCAAGCGCAAAGGTCTGGCTCTTCTATTAACCTCGCCCGCGGGCTCCTTCATTAACGGCAAAGTCATCGGCGTTGATGGCGGCGCCAGTGAGCGGTAGCAAGTAGGTCCGCCGTCGGTTTCGGCAATTACCTCACCTTCGCTGGAAAAGCCTAAAGCACTAACCAACAAGTAAATTCAACTAACTAACAAATAATCAAAATCTACCATTTATTATGAAAACCAATTCCTACGAAAACAAAGTTGTTTTGGTAACCGGAGGGACGTCCGGCATTGGCAAGGCGACGGCCCTCGCTTTCGCCAACGCTGGCGCCAAGGTCGTCCTGACTGGCCGGCGCGAAAAAGAAGGGACCGAAGTCGTTGCCGAGATCAAGAAGCGTGGTGGTACCGCGACCTTCTTCAAGGCCGATTTCGGCGAGGATTCCGATGTCCGGGCAGCTGTTGACTTGGTTGTGACAGCCTACGGTCGTCTCGATATCGGCTTTAACAACGCCGGTGTCGAAGCTAAAGCCCCACTGCATGAAGTCACCGAGGAACAATACCGAAAGGTCTTCGACATCAATGTCTGGGGCGTCCTCAATTCGATGAAGCATGAGGTTGCCGCCATGCGCAAGACAGGCGGTGGCGCTATCGTCAACACCTCCAGCGCTCTCGGCCATGTAGGTGCGTCGGAATTCAGCGTCTATGTCGCGTCGAAACATGCGGTCGAGGGACTGACCAAGGTGGCGGCGTTGGAATTTGCTAAGGACAACATCCGCGTCAACGCGGTGGCTCCAGCTGGAGTTGCAACCGACATGGTCGACCGCCATTCCGGCAAGGAAGGCCCCAGGCGCGATGGCTTCACAGCCTTGCATCCGGTGGGTCGCCTCGGTACCAGCGAGGAGATTGCAGCTGCCGTCCTCTACCTTTGTTCGGATTCCGCCGGGTTCACCACCGGATCTTCACTAGCGGTCGATGGAGGCTTCCGAGCCTGGTAACCAAGGCCTGTGAGACAGGCAGCTGAATCCGATGACAGCACTTGCGCGTGAGCTGCAGTCACGAGCAAGTCGCGGTACCACAGGCGCCGACATTGCTTGTGAGCACCTTCAACCCGCTACGCGGGTGCAATTCGCAGCAGGGGCAGTACTCCAATACTCCCGCACTCCATCACTCCGCGTGGCCGGATTCGAGGACGAGGACGAGAACGAAGCGCCTGGTGAGCAATAAGATGGCCCACCGTGCATCAGCCCAGCCACTCCATGAGCAAACGGTTCAAGCGGTCAGATGCGTCCAGCGGGATCCAGTGGCTGGCGCCTTCGATCTGCTCGTAGCGCCAAGCTCCCTTCACAAAACCACCCGACATCTTCATGCGCTCGCCGTCAAGATAGTGGTCGTTTGTGGACCAGATACCGAGTGTCGGAGCCTCCACGGGCCGCAGATTGGGAGGCAGCCCCGGCATACGCGGCGCGAGGTTCGCGCGGTACCAGTTCAGTGAAGCCGTTAGTGCCCCTGGCCGGGACAGATCCGTGATATAACGGTCGATGTTGCGGTGGCCTCGGAGCAACTGCCGGAACAGTGCCCAGTCGTCATGCTGCAGCCAAGCTTCCGCGATTCCCTCAAACTGAAAGTACAGCTGGTACCAGGCCATCTCCCGCTGCCGGAATGTGGGCGGCGCTAGTGGATGTGGCACCGAGAGAACGACGAGCTTGTGAACACGATCCGGATGAGCGATAGCCGTGAACCACGCCACGGCAGCTCCCCAGTCGTGAGCAACAATATCAGCTGCGCCGATATCGAACGCATCAAGGATACCCACCACATCGGCGACGGCGTTCTCCAATAAATATCCGGTCACTCTTTCCGGGCGCTCGGAGCGACCAAAGCCACGGAGGTCGGGCGTGATGGTGTGGAAGCCGTTCGCGACGAGAAAAGGGACCTGGTTGTGCCAGAGATCGGAAGAATCCGGCCATCCGTGCAGCAGGAGGACCGGTCTGCCACTCCCCTGGTCCTCCACATGAAGAGAAATTCCGTTAACTTGCAGCACTTTAGATTCTCTCCTACAAGGAGCTCAATTTGGTCATGATGCGGTAGCTCGCCTGAAGCTCGCTACCGAATACCAGATAGCAGATAGCAGAAGGAGCGATCGAGCAACCCAACGCTATTTGGCGATAGGATTTGCTATCTGCTATTTGCTATTCGACGAGCTTTAGGCGAGTCGCCGCCGCCGTAGCGTAGGCCGTCGACCAGGAGGGAAACCATGCGTCTAGCGTGTTCGGGTCCCTGATTGTAAGCGTGCATGCACAAGCTCGCGACCGCACCCAAAAGATCTTGGGCAGCGATATCGGTGCGGATTTCGCCGGCAGCTGTCGCGGACTCAAGAAGTGTCCGAAGTGCGGGTTCTAGTCGCTGCTGGAAGTAAGCGGGCAAGGTGTCGAAGGCCGGGTTCCCCGAATGAAGGGCCGTGGCCAGCCCGCGTTTGGTTGCAATAAACGCGGCGTATCGCTGCATCCATCTGGCCAACGCCTCGCCCGGATCATGTTCCGCTATCAGGACCGGTGCTGCGTCCGCGCACGCATCGATCTCATGGCGAAAGACGGCCGCGACGAGGTCAGCGCGCTGCGGAAAGTGCCGGTAAACAGTGCCGATACCGACACCAGCCTTCTCTGCGATCTCCCGTACCGGGGCGTCCACCCCTGAAGTCGCGAACACCACCAGTGCGGCTTCCAGCAACGCGTCCATATTCCGTTGAGCGTCGGCGCGGACGGGTCGGGACTTCGCGGCTTCGCGTCCGGCGTTATCGCCTTGCCCGGGAACCTGTCTGCTCATTTCCAAAATCTCCACTTGCCAAAACGGAACACTGTTCCATATAAATACGGAAGGTCGTTCCGTTTTGCGAATTTAGCGCAGCACGACGGCGTTGACCACAGATCAATGAACAAAAAGGAGATTACTATGCATAACAAACCCGTCGCCCTGGTCACTGGGGCTAATCAAGGAATCGGTCTTCAGATCGCAAAGGATCTGGTGGCACACGGCTTCACTGTGCTGGTCGGGTCGCGCAATTTCGAGCGCGGCGAGGCTGCGGCCAAGGAGGTTGGGCCGGACGCACGCGCTATCCAATTAGACGTCACGGATGAGAACTCCATCGTGGCCGCGGCAAAGCGCATTCGGAGCGAGATTGGCCGTCTTGACGTGCTCGTCAACAACGCGGCCATCTCAAATACGCGACTGCAGCCGGGCATGTCCGTCGAGGAGTTTGCTAAGTCGACTCGGCCGAGCGTCGTGTCCCTCGATGAACTGCGCGCCGTGTTCGAGACCAACGTGTTCGGCGTCGTCGCCGTGACCCAGGCGATGCTGCCGCTCCTGCGCGAGGCGCCGGCAGCTCGCATCGTCAACGTGTCGAGCGGCGTTGGCTCGCTGACGCGGAACTCGGACCCGGCCTACCCCTGGCGCTCGATCTTCGGCCCCGTGTACCCTGCGTCCAAGACGGCTCTCAACGCTATGACACTCGCCATGGCGATCGAGCTGGAGTCGACCGGGATCAAGGTCAACGCCGCCTGCCCGGGCTTCACCAAGACGAATCTTAACAACTATACGGGCACGCAAACTGTCGAGGAGGGCGCTCGCGAGCCCGTGCGCCTCGCGCTGCTCGGTTCGGATAGTCCGACGGGCACGTTTTCGAACAACGACGGCCCGCTCCCCTGGTAGCTCGCCAGATGCTCGCTTCGAATAGCAGATAGCAGATAGCAGATAGCAAATAGCAGAGGGAGCGATCAAGCAACCCAACGCGACTTAGCGATGGAATTTGCTATCTGCTATTTGCTATCCGACGAGCTTCAGGCGAGTCGGGATCACCCCTTGGCGGGCATAAGTGGTATCACCATTTCTACACAGGGTGGCACTTTCAGAATACCATAGGCTCTAGCATGCTGGTGCGTGTTTTCGATCCATGGCGGCAAAGGGCGCCGCGATGAATTCAATCGTCGCTGGTTGAAGGTAATTCTCTTTGTTTTGGTCGCGGTCCCGAACGTAACATCTTTGCAGCGAGTGAGTACGACCAAGAAAAAAGGATTAATCGGGCTGACTTTCTTGTGCATGACTATTCCGCTTATGCTGGTCGCACAGGCCGCACAGCCGGCTGAGAAAAGACGTTGATGGGCGTGTGGGAAGTTGAGATATCCGCGGGGGGCGTGCCGCCACCGCCCCTACTGAGCATCGCGATCTTTGGCGCGGACGGTAGCTTTACTACGACCGGTAACACCAAAATTTCTCTCGCGTTCCCGAATCAAGGCCTTGCGGATGAGCGTGGTCCCGGATACGGCCGCTGGGCTCAAACGGGCGACAGAGAGTTCAAACTGACGTTTTACGCGGTGCTATTGAAGGACGGCCAAGTAACCGGATACCTGCAAGTCCATAGCAGCTTGATCTTGTCCGAGTCAGGGAACGAGTTTACGACCCGCGACTGTGAGGTAAACCTTACGGATGTAGACAGGAAGGTGCTGGACAGAGACACCGATCAGGTGAAAGGGACAAGGCTGGAAACACCGTAAACGCCGATGACCAAATGGGGCGTGACGTTTTCCGACCGGAGCCGGTACGCTTACGCCCGATGCGCCGCCCTCAACCCCGACCCGCTGCGGAATAACCCGGCATCAGGTCGAGGTTGGTTGGCGTAAGACTCAGGCGCCCTATCTTCCCAGATCAGGCGAGATCGAAACGATCAAGGTTCATCACCTTGGTCCAAGCAGCCACAAAGTCCTGGACGAACTTTTGCTGCGCATCGCTGCTACCGTAGACCTCGGCAAGAGCGCGGAGTTGGGAGTTTGATCCGAAGACGAGGTCAACCACGGTGGCCGTCCACTTCGGATCGCCTTTGCTGCGGTCGCGTCCATCGAGCACGCCTTCTGTCGAAGACTCCTGCCACTTCGTGCGCATGTCGAGCAGGTTGACGAAGAAGTCGTTAGTCAGGGTCTCGGGCCGTTTGGTGAAGACGCCGTACTGGGTATGACCATAGTTCGCACCCAGTGCTCGCAGGCCGCCGATCAGGACCGTCATTTCGGGAGCGGTCAGGGTTAAGAGTTGCGCCTTGTCGATTAGCAAATTGGCAACGTAGCCCTCGAGTCCGGGGTGCACGTAGTTGCGGAAGCCGTCTGCGCGCGGTTCGAGAACAGCAAAGGACTCCACATCGGTCTGCTCCTGCGAAGCATCGGTGCGGCCAGGTGCGAAAGGAACTTTCACGTCGTGACCGGCCTTCTTGGCCGCAGCCTCTACGGCAGCCGAGCCTGCGAGAACGATGAGATCGGCCAGTGAGATTTTCTTGCCGTTCTTCTGTGCGGCATTGAACTCCTTTTGGATCGTTTCGAGCTTGCCGAGCACCTGCGCCAGTTCCGCGGGCTGGTTTACTTCCCAGTTTTTCTGCGGAGCAAGGCGGATGCGCGCACCGTTGGCTCCACCGCGCTTGTCACCGCCGCGGAAAGTGGAAGCCGAAGCCCAGGCCGTGGTAACGAGCTGCGAGATGGGGAGGCCGGAGGCGAGAACCTTGGCCTTCAGGGCTTCGATGTCCTTGTCATTGACCAGCTCATGATCGACAGCAGGAACTGGGTCCTGCCAGATCAGCTCTTCCGCCGGCACCAGCGGGCCGAGGTAACGGCCACGCGGCCCTAAGTCGCGGTGGGTCAGCTTAAACCAGGCACGGGCGAAGGCGTCCGCCAACTGGTCTGGATTCTCATAGAAGCGCCGGGAAATCTTTTCATAGACAGGGTCAAAGCGCAGAGAGAGATCGGTAGTCAGCATATTCGGCGCGTGCCGTTTGGACTGGTCATATGCGTCCGGCACGGTAGCGGTGTCACCCTTCGGCTTCCACTGAAACGCGCCAGCCGGGCTCTTCGTGAGCTCCCAATCGTAGGTAAACAGGTGTTTAAAGAAGTCGTTACTCCACTTCGTCGGCGTAGTGGTCCAGGTGACTTCCAGGCCGCTGGTGAACGCATTCGCGCCTGTACCGGTGCCATAGCTGTACTTCCAACCGAGGCCTTGCTCCTCAACCGGAGCACTCTCAGGCTCAGGTCCCACATGGGAGCTGGGGCCCGCACCGTGGGTCTTGCCGAAGCTGTGGCCGCCCGCAATCAGGGCAACGGTTTCTTCGTCATTCATGGCCATGCGAGCAAAAGTCACCCGAATATCGTGGGCCGCCGCGACCGGATCTGGCTTGCCTTCAGGGCCTTCCGGGTTGACGTAAATCAAACCCATGGTGGTGGCAGCGAGTGGATTTTCGAGATCGCGTTCGCTGCTGGAGTAGCGCTTGTCAGTACCCAGCCAAGTGGTCTCCGCACCCCAGTAAATGTCCTGATCCGGCTCCCAAACATCGGCGCGTCCGCCCCCGTAACCGAAGGTTTTGAAGCCCATCGTTTCCAGGGCGACGTTACCGGTGAGGATGATCAGATCGGCCCAGGAAATCTTCCTGCCGTACTTCTGCTTGATCGGCCAGAGCAGCCGGCGCGCTTTGTCGAGGCTGACATTGTCCGGCCAACTGTTGAGGGGCGCGAACCGCTGCTGACCTCTGCCGGCGCCGCCGCGACCGTCACCGATGCGATAGGTGCCGGCACTGTGCCACGCCATGCGAATGAACAAACCCCCGTAGTGCCCGAAGTCCGCCGGCCACCAGTCCTGGGAATCCGTCATCAGGGTCTTCAGGTCCTGAATTACGGCGTTCAGATCAAGGCTTTTGAACTCTTCGGCGTAATTGAATTCCTCGCCCATTGGATTCGACAGCGAGGAGTGCTGCTGCAGAATTCCCAGGTTCAGTTGTTCAGGCCACCAATCCTGGTTCGACGTTCCTTCGCCATTGGCGTGATGGAATGGACACTTTGCTTCGGTTTCCGTTTTTTTTTCCTCTGACATGTTTCTCCTTAAGTTTTGGGTGACGTATCACACGCGCCACGCTTGCTCGAAATCGCTTAATGGAATCCGTGGAATCCGCGTTGGTCTCCCACATGTGATGTGCACCATGGAGTGTGATCGTTCCAATATCTATTACCCATAAGGATGATAGGCAGTACCTATAGCAGCTCGCCTGAAGCTCGCCGAATAGCAGATAGCAAATAGCAGATAGCAAATGTGGCGATACCGAGCGCTGGGCAGCAAGTAATTTGCTATCTGCTATTTGCTATTTGCTATTCGACGACGAGCCTAAGGCGAGTCGGCGCGTTATGAAGGACGGCATCCCGAAAAGTAAATTGGGAATATCTGACAATCGTCCTCCGGCTATGTTCGTCGCAGATGACGCGGGGCTGGATTTCCTTAACTCGATTGGCACACCGGTAGATACGGTTGTCGAGTGGATTGCCAACGGAGAAGATCTGTTAGCCTGGCTTCTGGAAGCGAAGCTTATGGACTCGACCCAAGTGGAGGTTACCCGGGCGAATTCTTTCCCGGGCGAACTCGACGAAGTGGCTGCCCAAGCGCGTGCCCTACGCGAATGGTTTCGTGACTTTGTTCTCGCCCACATGGGGCGTCCATTGACAGCCAAAGCGTTAAATCGGTTGGAACCGTTAAATCGCGTACTCGAACGCGATCAAGGTTATGGGGCAATCGTGCCAAGATCCGCTGATCGCGAAAATCCGCCGGCTTCGTCTGGGTTCGAACTGCGACGTCTGCGGCGCTGGGGCACACCGAGTGACTTACTTCTGCCGATCGCAGAAGCGCTGGCCCATCTTGTCTGCTCGGAAGATTTTTCTCTCGTGAAAGGATGCGAGCGAAAAACCTGTACGTTTTTATTTCTCGACCGGACAAACGGACGAGCGCGACGTTGGTGTAGCATGATGGTCTGCGGTAACCGGGCGAAACAGGCTGCTCATCGCGAGCGCGTGGCCAAGAAACGCAAATCTCCATCGAGGGCGAGGGCGGCGCTTCGCGAATAGCAAATGGCAGTCGATTTGTGCTCTTCTGACACCATTGGGACAGGGAATCCGGCGGATGGAACAAGCCGCGCTCGTTCCGGACTTTTGACGCTATCGTGCCATCCTTTCTATCGTTCCATGAAGGCAACTATCCTGTTTGCTTGCATCTGTCTTTTCGATTCGCTCAATGCGAAAATCTCGGTGGCGCAAGAACCGTTCTTTGACGGATTAGGATCGTACACCCGGACGGTCTCAACCACGTCACCGCAGGCTCAAAAATATTTTAACCAGGGACTCAATTTTTATTTCGGGTTCAATCACGGCGAGGCGATTCGTTCTTTCCAGGCGGCATTGGCGCTTGATCCGGGCTGCGCGATGGCGCATTGGGGGATCGCTCTTTCGTCGGGCCCAAATATTAATTTTCCGTTAGTGCCGCCACCGGCTGCAGCGCTCGCCTGGAAGGAGCTGGCGTTGGCGGAGAAATACGCCGTTAAAGCTTCACTGGTAGAACAAATGTTGATAGAGGCACTCAGCCATCGGTACGCGAATCCCCAACCGCAGGATCGCAGTCCGCTCGATCAGGGGTACGCGGATGCGATGCGTAAAGTTTGGCAAGCTTACCCCAATGATCCCGATGTCGGCGCACTGTTTGCCGAGTCGCTGATGGACCTGCGACCATGGGACCAATGGACGCGTGAGGGCAAGCCTGAACCCGGTACGGAAGAGATTCTGGCTACTTTGGAAGCGGTGATGAAGCTGAATCTTTATCATCCGTTTGCGAACCACCTGTATATCCATGCGTTAGAAGCGTCTCCCCATCCGGAGCAAGCCCTAGCGGCTGCCGACCGCATGCGCGATCTTCAACCGGGGATCGCGCATAACGTGCATATGCCATCGCACATCGATATCCGTCTTGGCCATTGGAATGAGGCCATTGCTGCTAACCTGAAGGCAATTTCGGACGATCAGCGTTACCGAGCCATGGTGGGTAAGCCGAAAGGGATCATCGCGTTTTATGCGGCGCACAATCAACACATGCTGGCCTACGCCGCGATGATGACGGGGCAACGCGACCTCGCGGTGGCGCACATCCGCGCCATGGTGAGCGGTATCCCGGAGGACTTACTGAAAGAATACGCCATGTTCGGTGAGGCGTTCGCAGCGCTGCCTTACGAAGTATTGCTCCGGTTCGGTAGGTGGGATGAGGTGCTCGCGGAACCGGATCACCCGGAATTTATGGTATTCACCCGAGCCTTTCGGCACGCGGCGCGAGGAATCGCCTACGCAGCCAAAGGCGATACTAGATCGGCACGCGCAGAACAAAGTGCGTACCTGGAAGCCAGCAAACTCGTACCCCCGGATGACCTCTTCGGTAATAATAGCTGTCAATCAATGCTAGCCATCACAACGCCCATGCTCGAAGGCGAGATTCTGGTTCGCGAAGGGAAGGTCGATGACGGCATCACCCAGTTGCGCAGCGCGATCCACGCCGAAGATTCCTTGCATTACGATGAACCGCCCGGATGGATCTTACCGGTGCGCCATTCGCTTGGAGCGAACCTAGTTGAGGCCGGACGGTATGCTGAAGCCGAACAGGTCTACCGTGAGGATCTCGCCCAGTTCCCGGAGAACGGTTGGTCCTTGTACGGACTGGCTCACAGCCTGGAGCTGCAACATAAGCAGCAGGACGCAGCCGTTGTGGGAGCACGTTTTCAAAAGATTTGGCAGAAGGCCGATCTGCAGATTACCAGCTCGTGTCTGTGTCAGCCGGGGGGCGGAGCGGGGCTTTTAAGAATGACAAATGACAAATGACAGATGACAAATATCTAACGCCTCTATTTTGGCATCCTTTCCTGTATCACTCCCGCCGGGAATAGTAGTTTAAATAGTCGAAAAGACTTTTCGCAGACCCGTAAACCCGGATAATTTTCTCGCGCAACTTTCCTTTTTGCGCCGCCCGTTTAGGATTTATCTACAAAGCGCGATGGGGCGACTGCTGGGTTAGCTTTCGGATTCGGGGATCGGCCCCTTAACCGCTTTGTGCGGGTCGTGAATTCGAGAGTACGAAACTCCGTATTAACGGCTCTGCGGCAGTAACCATTCCAAATCTAAATATGAGGTTATTCAAGTTTATAGTGATCTGCCGAAAGTAACGAGTGGAGAAAGACATCAATTTCACCACAGAGCAGACTTCCTCCTTCGTCCCGTACGCCCACACTATGGCGGACCAGTCGCCCCACCTCCCCCTTTAGCTACGTCAGCCAAGGGTGCAAAGTAAACACGAAGGTTTGAATCAAGGTCTGGTAAAACGGCAAAGATCGCCAAACAGCCACAGCCACCAAGACCAGATTTCAAGTGATCCCTTGTTTTTCAACCTCTGCATCCTCTGTGCCTCTGAGGTGAAAATCCCGGTGTGGGCAGACGGAAATTCGTAAGTGCGAACTATCGTACTTAGAGGGGTAGACGGGTTTTTGACGCATAACCGCCTGATAAGCGGGCAAAAGCACTTTGGGTGGGAGGTTGGCATGTAACTTGTTCTGGATTTCGTCGTTGACACGAATAGGATAACTGTACCAAGTGTATTGGAGAGGTTACTACGCGACGTTCAAGAAAGCGTGATACCGAAGACCGGCACGGAGAATGAAGGACTGCGGTGGACCATCCCGTTAGGCCCGGTAAAGCCCTTTCAACGATACAACCCAATCAAAAAGGCAGAATCAAATGACTACGTACAACTATGCTGAAGTGAATGGCTACAAAATGTTTTATCGCGAAGCCGGGGACCGGAGTTTTCCGACCATCGTTTTGCTGCATGGTTTCCCGAGTTCTTCTCACATGTATCGTAACCTGAAGGCCTCCGAGTTTAGTTACACGTTCGACCATCTGGCCGCCCAGGTGGAAGCGCTGTTGTTGGATGTGCTGGGTTTAAAGAAGTTCAGCATTTACGTCCAGGATTACGGTGCGCCAATTGGGTACAGAATCGCGTCGAAACATCCGCAGGCAATTGAGGCCATTGTGGTACAGAACGGCAACGCGTACGTAGAAGGAATCGGCGGCGCCTTCGATCCGATGAAACCGTACTGGGCCAAACGTAGTTCGGAAACGGAGAAGCCGGTGAGGGGATTACTCACCGTCGAGACAACTGCGTTTCAATACACACACGGGGCGAAGAACCTGAAGCAGATTAGTCCTGACAATTGGACGTTTGACCAAATCTTCTTAGACCGCCCTGGGAATGACGCGATCCAACTCGACCTGCTTTATGACTATCAGTCTAATGTCGGGCGTTATGATGGATGGCACGAGTATTTTCGTGCGAGCCAGCCTCCCATGCTGATCCTGTGGGGGAAGAACGATCCCTTTTTCACGGTGGAGGGCGCGAAAGCCTATCAGCGAGACCTGCCAAAGGCTGAGTTGATTCTGTTAGATACGGGGCACTTCGCCCTGGAAGAAGAGGGAGACTTTATTGCTGAACGCATGAAGGCATTTCTTGGGCTGAACGCCGGCAACGACCACCGGAGTTAAGGGTTCACCGTTGAATTACGAGAAGGGTCAAAAGATATGAATCCATTTTCTAAGAATGCTACCGTGATTCTCGTCCATGGGGCATGGGCTGATGGCAGCAGCTGGAATCAGGTTGTTCTGCCTTTGCTGCATGAGGGCCTCAACGTTGTGTGCGCGCCGATCCCGCTTACATCGCTTTCCGAAGATATCGCCGCGCTAGATCGCGTTCTCGAGAGAACGGAAGGTCCAGTGCTGCTCGCTGCGCACGCTTACGCCGGAGCGGTCATTGCTGGCACAAAAGATGAGCGGGTCAGATCGCTCGTCTATATCGCGGCTCTTGCGCCCGACGAGGGTGAGACCGTCGCTCAGGTATTCTATCGCGAAGAACCTCATCCGCAGGCTCCCCATCTACAGCCTGATCGACATGGTTTGATTTGGATGCCGGACGAAGGTTTCCACAACGCCTTCGCTCAGAATGCGTCGATTGAGGTAAAGGCGACCAGTGCGGCTGGGCAACGGCCGATTTCCGTTCGTTGCATTCAGGAGCCAGCGCCAAAACCGGCTTGGAGATCTAAGCCCTCCTGGTTCTTGATCGCTACGGAAGACCGTATGATCAGCCCAAAAACACAACAGTTTATGGCGGAGCGGATGGGGGCTAAGGTTCGGGTTCGGTCGGTCGATCATACGCCGCTACTGACTGAGCCCGAAGAAGTAGTCGATATCATCCGCGAGGCGGCCAGCGAGACGCTCACGTCTTAGGCAAGATCCCGAAGATGAATAATCACAGATTACGCAGATACAGGATAAGCAAACATGAAAGAATCAGTTGCTATCGTTACGGGTGCGAGTCAGGGGATCGGACGAGCCACAGCGGTGCGTCTGGCGAAGGATTTCTCTGGGGTGGTTCTGGCTGCCCGCGACGCAAAAGCGCTTGAAGAAACCGCCGGAGAAGTGAAAACGAACGGAGCTGATCCGCTCACGGCTGCACTCGATTTACGCAGCAGAGAATCCGCCGAAACGCTAGTCGAGAAGACACTCGATCGGTTCGGAAGGATCGATGCTTTGGTTAATATCGCGGGAGCAGTACCACAGATTGATCTCTTCGAGATGACCGACGCACAGTGGCAGGATGGCCTGGAGTTAAAGTTCCATGGGGCCCGCCGGTTGACGATCTTGGCTTGGGACGCGCTTAAAGCCTCCCAAGGATCAGTTGTCTTGATGTCCGGGAGTGCTGCTTTAGACCCCAAACCTGGCTTCGCTGCGGTTGCTGCCATCAACGCAGCCATCATTGCGATGGCCAAGGCGTTTGCGGAGCAAGGCATAAAGGACGGGGTACAGGTCAATAGCGTTGTCCCTGGGCCAGTAATGACACACCGGCGCCAGACCTTTATGGAAAAATGGGCGCCCGCCCATGGAATGACTGTGGAGGAAGCCAAGAAAAAATTTCCTGCGGAGGTAGGCATTAGTCGTTACGGAACGCCGGAAGAGGTCGCAGATTTAATGGCCTTCCTGGTATCCCCCGCGGCGAAGTGGTTGACCGGCACTTCCGTGCGCATCGACGGGGGCGAAATCAAAGGTATTTAGGTCGGCGGCAGTTCGCCTGAGGCTCGCTGCCGAATAGCAGATAGCAGATGGCAAATAGCAGAGGGTGACACGTGACAGGTGAAAAGTGAAAGGCCAGCCCTGAGCAAGCTTCGAGCGCGTTGAACGGGTGATTGGTGATTGGTAAATGAGAACTTGTTCTGCGGACGAGCTGGAGCTCATCCCTAAGCATTTGGTCAGGCTTGCTCGTGGAAGCGGAAGCGAGGCTGAGTCCGCGAGGCCTAGCCCGTTCTGGCGCGCCTTCAGTCCCCAACCCGCGTCCGCGAGTGCAATTCGGACACGGCACAATACTCCGCTACCCGAACCCCACTTTTCGAGCACGAGCACGAGGACGATTTTGATGCGCCTCTAGTCGCTGACAGGCCCGCCCGCTACCATCAACTCCATTTCTTCCCGAGTTCATCAAGTCCAGCCTTCTGGAGATCATCCGGGCTCATCACGACCCTAAATTCGACACCGGCATTGAAAGTGAGGAACCAAGGCTCGGCTAAGGCCGGAATCTTTGATGGATCAGCCATGTCGACGATCATGATCGCGCCGCGCTCGCCGTATTGTTCTGTAAAATAAATGGCTTCTGGTTTCGTCTCATCAATGATGCGGCCAAGTTTTTGACCGGCAGTTCCGTCTTTGACCGCGGCATTGAAAGATTCGTGGGGGATCGAGATATGGAGCATCATTCGCATACGAGCTAATCCTGGCAGGGAGAGATTAAAGAATCGAGCGATTTCCCAGCCAGTCGGCAGCTCGTCTGAAACTCGCTGCCGAATAGCAGATAGCAAATAGCAGATAGCAGAGGGGGCGATGTACCAACGCAACGCTCGCTCGCGACCTGATCTGCTATTTGCTATTTGCTATTCGATATCGAGTTTCAGACGAGCTGTCGCTGCTACTAACCATCAGTCGCCATACGCCGTAAAGGCCGGAGAACAGTGCAAGGAAAGAGACCGTGATCAAAACGCTGAATGAGCTGGAGAGGTCGGATGCCCAGCCGAGAAGCAAACACCCAGCCCAAGCCGCGCCGAGATAAGTGGCAAAGTTTAATAGATAGTTTTTCCACCAGTTTCGGTCTCTGGAAGCGTGCGGCGCAAAGAACGACCGGCAGAAGCCGACAAAGATCCAAATAAAAAAGCAAAGGCTTTGTAGCAGTAAGCTCCAGCCTAATTCAAGCGGTGTCAGGGGCAGAAGCATCGTCAGCGAAAGCCAAACTAAAAAAACAAATTGGCGAAAGATATTTTCAGCGTGGCGACGTTGAGTCAATCCCGAGGAAGGTTCTAGGATCTGGCGATTGAACGTGACTGAGACGAAAAGCAGGCCCAGGAGCGTAGCTGCGGCCTCACCCAGTAACGAATAGAAAGGATGCAATGCCTCGATGGCGCTATGAAAGTCTGAGAAATTCATACCGGAGCGGATGGTAGGGGGAGTGGGGGGACGGGGGAAGTGAGAAGTGATTGGTGATTGGCAGCGCTTCGCGAATAGCAGATAGCAGATAAGGAGTTGCAGGAGTTCGAGGAGTTCAAGGAGTCCGAGCAGATTCCGCGGAGCGTGCCTTGCTTCCTCCGTCGTCCCGTGCCTGCGGGACTATGAAGGACAAGTCGCGAGGCCGACCGAAATCTCACGCCAAGCCGCAAAGTGAAAGGCCTGCCTTGAGCAAGCGTCGAGCGCGCCGAAAGGTCTGCTCTGATCAAGCGTTGAGCGCGTCGAACGGGTGATTGGTGCCAAGATCGGGGGATGCTGCACGTTTGCTCGTTGCTGCGCATTTCCTCGTCCCAATAAAGCGCTTGGTTTCCAAACTCTGTGTCTCTGTGGTGAAATTTGCTTTGGTTTCTTTGCGCTTTTTCCGCAAACCGCCGAGAATGTGCGAGCATCGGTCAGAAATGCAGGCTAGTCTCTGGACCAAAATCGAATTCGGAAAGAAATCTTCATGGCTGTCCTTATTTTGGCTGTCGTTGTGACGATTATTACCGGCGCGCACTATTTCGGGCGTAACCTGATAAGGCCTGTCTGGCTTGTGCTGTTCATTCTTTCAGCACTAGCGTTACTCCTGGAATTAATCGCATACCGTACGCTTGGGATTTAAACTGACTCCAGGTGTACCCGACTTCGCTGAGGGCTTTGTCTCAACAGTCAATGACGTCCGACGGTAAGGTTCAAACGCGCTTCTTGCCGGGGGCAGTCGTCTGTTATGTCCTTTTCATGACCTTCTATGTGGCGCTGGTTGGCACGGATTGGGGACATCAGCTCGATGATGGCGCTTACTTAGGCCGCGGCGCCATAAGCCGGCAGGTGGTTACGTTGGATGCCGCATTACTCATGCGGATTAGCAACGCGACGATCATGACTGGGGCCGCGGTTCTGCTCCTGATCTCGGTCGTGCGCCGCTGTGTCTTAGTTGGTGTCCTTGCAATAGCGGGATTTTTTACGGCAGTCGTTGGCGCCGAAATTCTGAAAGATCTGGTGTTTCCATGGCGGGCCTTGGTTGCCGATGATGCTCGATTAGGAAAAGATCTGCAGCTTAATTCCTATCCAAGCGGGCATGCTACTATCGTAACTGCCTTCGTTTTGAGTTTGCTGATGGTTTCGCCGGCACGCTGGCGACCCTGGTTGGCGGCGATCGCTGGCGCAACTAGTTCCATATTCACCGCCGGCGTTCTGTTTGCGGGTTGGCATCGGGCATCGGACGCGTTGGGAGCGTTGGCATGGTCCGGAATTTGCATGAACCTAGGCGCTGCAACTGCGGTTCGACTTAGAGGACGACCCGCCCTGGGTAAACCGAGACACGCGTTGTCCGGCAGCGTCATAATCGGCGTCCTAATGCTATTATCTTTGTACCTGATCGCCGCCGCAGCCGCGCCGCAATATCCTCATCGCGATCTGCCTTTCTTTTTGCTTAGCGGACTTATTATCGTGAGCTCATTTGCTTTGACTGCATGGTATAGCCGGCAGTTGCAAGCGGTCGAGTTCCGGCAGTAGCTAGGTGAATAGGCGCGAAGCGCTGGAAAGAATTTAGCCTAGGGTGAGTCTGCGAGCCCTAGGTAGCGTTTACAAAACAGGATTAGCGCTGAAGGCGTGTGAGACCGCGGCTATTGTGGCGAGGCTCACACCGGTCGAGCCATCCCGACATACCGATGGCCAGTTTTCTTACGCGCCTTCAGCGCTAAACGCATTTTCGAACCTATACCTAGGGCTCGCAGACTCACCCTAGGCTCTAATCTCTCCAGCGCTTCGCGCCTATTTATCCAAGTATGCCGAAATCAGTGCGCTAGATCAGCATCTGCGTTTCAGGATCGAAAATGCAAGCTTTGGCCATATCGACTGCCAGCTTCACGCGTTCACCAACTGCGGGGGATGCATTTGGTTCGAAACGCGCGATCACTTCTTTGCCGGCGATCCGCACCACGACCATGGTCTCGGCGCCGGTTGGTTCGACGACTTCGACTTGGGCTTCGATGGTCCCAAGATAAGGTGTCTCTTCCGTGTGGCGGCGATCGTAGCCGGTCAAGTTTTCCGGCCTAATGCCGAGCACGACCGGCCGGCCATCGGAATCTGATTTGGTCATGCCCTCAGGGAGCGGTAGGCGAATGGTCTGACCATTGCCTTCATCTAAAACTACCGTGGGCCCAGCCGGTTTCGCAAGCGTTGTCGGCCCCGCAAGCGAGGCCGCTCCATAGGCAATTTGAGCCGGCAAGAAGTTCATTGACGGCGAACCCATGAAACCGGCCACGAACATGTTCGCGGGCCGGTCGTAGACTGTGCTCGGTTCGGCGAACTGTTGCACTAGGCCCTGGTGCATCACGGCAATACGGGAAGCCAGCGTCATTGCTTCCACCTGGTCATGAGTGACGTAGATGGTTGTCTTGCCGAGGCGCTGATAAAGCTTTTTGATCTCGGTGCGCATTTCGACCCGCAACTTGGCGTCGAGGTTAGAGAGCGGCTCATCGAATAGGAACAGCTTAGGATCCCGCACGAGCGCTCTGCCCATGGCAACGCGTTGCCGCTGGCCGCCCGAGAGTTGGTTGGGTTTGCGACCAAGCAGGTTTTCGATCCTTAAGAGCTCAGCTACGCGGGCCACCGCTTTCTCGCGCGCGGGTTTGGGTACACCCCGGCTTTCCATCCCGAACATCATATTGCCACGGACAGTCATGGTGGGATAAAGGGCATAGGATTGGAACACCATGGCGATGTCCCGATCCTTCGGGGGCACGCTGTTGACCACGCGTTCACCGATCCTGACCTCCCCCTCAGTCACACTTTCGAGACCGGCGATGATAGCGAGTAGAGTTGACTTGCCGCATCCCGAAGGTCCAACCAGTACAACGAATTCGCCTGTCTTTACTTCCAGGTCGATCCCCTTCAGTACCGGGACGGAACCGAATGCTTTTTTGAGATTGCTGATGGTGAGTGAGGCCATAAATAACCGGCTATTTGAGTGCCCCTTGAGTGAGCCCTCGCAGAAAATATCGGCCGCCGAAGAGATAAAGCAGGAGAGGAGGCAAAGCGCCGATCAATACGGCGGCACTCTCAACGTTGTATTGGTGGACTGCGGTCCCTCCGCCGCTCAGCGCGATCAATGCTACCGTAATCGGCTGGTGGGTGCCGGAGGAAAAAATGAACGCGAAAAGGAACTCGTTCCAGATGTTGGTGAATTGCCAGATCACGGTGACGATTATGATCGGCGGGGACAAAGGCAAAACGACTTTGCGAAAAATCCGCCAGAAGCCGGCGCCATCGATCCGAGCCGCCTTGATCAAATCGTCAGGAATATTCACATAGTAGTTCCGGCAGAACAGAGTGGTGAAGCTCAAACCCTGGACGCAATGGATTAGGACCAGTCCGGGAGTCGAATTGGTCAGGCCAAGGAAGCCCAATACCTGCGCCCAGGGTAAAAGAACCATCTGACCAGGCATGAAAACACCGAGTGTCATGATGCCGAACAAGACCTCGGAGCCAGGGAAACGCCATTTCGACAAGACGTAGCCGTTGATAGTGCCGATGGCCGTCGAAATAATGGTGGCCGGTACGACCATCGCCACCGAATTATAAAAGAAGGGTTGTATCCCTTCACAAGTGCCGCCAACACAGAATGTGCACCAGGCTTGTACCCAGTAATCGAGGGAAAAGCTGTGAGGCAGTCCGATCAATCCGTTGCGGCTGATATCGCCGAGATCGCGGAAGGAATTGAGAACGACAACGGTAAACGGAAGCAGATAGACTAGAGCGAACAAAGTGAGCAGCGCGTAGACGATAATCTTCGCTCGCCGGCCCCAGGTGCCAGCTGTGCGAAGGGGATCGTAGGTAGTAGCGTCAGCCACGTCTGGCCTCCCGGCGTTGGCGTAAATTGGTCCAGATGGTGTAGGGCACAAGCACGAGAGCAAGAGCTAGCAGGATCATCATGGCTCCCGCCGCTCCCAGGGCCAATTGGCCGCGTTGAAACATGAGATCATAAACATAGAGGGCTGGCAGAGTCGTAGAGATGCCAGGTCCGCCTTGGGTCAGAGCGAGGACCAGATCGAATGTCTTGATCGCGGACTGCAGAAGGACAACCGCCACTGCGATAAAGATCGGGCCGATTGCCGGCAGGATAATCCGTCGATAGATCCTGGGCATACTCGCGCCGTCTATTTGCGCGGCTTTAATGAGATCCGGATCGACAGACCGGAGACCGGCTAAGAAGAGAGCCATAACAAAGCCCGAAGCCTGCCAGATACCGGTGAGCACGACCGTGTAAATGGCCATTTCGCGTTGCACGAGCCAGTCGAACTTAAAGCTCGCCCATCCGAGTTGATGCATCATGCTCTCGAGGCCAGTTGTGGGGCTGAACAACCAGCGCCAGACCGTGCCGGTCACGACAAAAGAGATTGCTAGCGGATAGAGATAAATGGTGCGAAAGAGGGCTTCAGCGCGGATCCGTTGATCGATCAGGATCGCCAGGGTAAGCCCGACCACCATCGTTGCAATCACATAGAGGGCGCTAAATACAAAGAGATTGGTATAGGCGATGCGCCAGCGCAGGTTAACCCACAATTCCGCATAATTGTGGAAACCAGCAAAGGAATAGTCGGGTAAATCACCAGAGTTCGAAAGCGAGATCCAGACGGTCCAAGCACCAAAAACAAATACATAAACGAAAGTAGCAGCCAGAGATGGTGCTAGAACCAGTTGCGGCAAAAAAGTAGAAAACCGTTCGCGTAGCGGAGGGCGTTCGCTCGATGCAGTTTTAGTTGGGGTGAACGTTGTCGAATCGACAGACATGTTAGTAACGCCGGGCAAGCCGGGAACGAACGAGAACGCCGGGAACGGGACCAAACGTCGCCCTTGGTTTCCAGGTCCCCTGGCGACTGTTGACGGCGATCTTGGCGATCCCGGCGTTCACTGCGTTTCTACTTTTGGGCGTCAACCGCGTCTGCCATTTGCTTCGCGGCATCGGCTGCGGATAAGTTAGCCGTATTGACGAAATTGGTGATCACCTCCATCGCTGCGCCGCGGTACTTCTGCAAGATAGTCATATTGTGGGCGAAGCTACGGACCAATGTCCCCTCTTTGATAGCTTCCTCGAGATCCTTCTGGCATTTAATCTGGCAAGGATTGAAGCCAGTCAGATCAATGTCGAGCCTGGCCGGAATAGAGCCTTTCGCCTTGTTAAAGATGATTTGGAAGTCTTTCGACATAATGAGATGGGCAAGAAGCTTGGAACCCGCGAGATAGTCCTTGTCCTTTTGTTGAAAGAAGACCACTGAATCACTATTGAGGATGAACCCAGTCTTGCCGTTGTCTTCCGGTGCTTGAGAGCAAACATAGTCAACACCTTCTTTGAACCCGCCGGCATTGAAGGTACCGATTGACCAGTCACCCATGAAAAAGAAGCCGGCCTGACCGGTCAGCATCATGTTAGCGGCGGCGTCCCAAGTGCGGGCGGAGATGCCTGGATCCATCCAGTTAATCATCTTCCGGTATTGCTCGAAGCACTTCACCATGCCATCGCTGCGCATCGCGTCAGAGCTGCCTTCAACAAAAGCCTTCTTGAACAGGTCCATATCCATGCCGTAAACGATGATTTCAAAGGTCGTAGCATCGGTCCAATCGGCGCTGCCGTGCGCAATCGGAATAAGGCCGGCGGCTTTCAACTTCTCGCAATCGGCGTTAAATTCTGCCCAAGTCGCCGGCATGGTGGTGATACCGGCTTTGTCGAGGGCTTTCTTGCCGCCCCACATCCAATTGATCCGGTGGATGTTCATCGGGACTGCGACCCATGAACCCTTGGGCTTCATGACTGGAAGAAGTTCGGGAGCGACGGTCTTATCCCAACCCTCCTCCTTAGCCATCTCGTCAAGACTGAGGGTCTTGCCGGTGGCATTCCACTCGGCAATCTCGGGACCCTTCAGTTGGACCGCGGGCGGCGGATTACCGGAGACAACATCGGCGCGGAGTTTAGCTAGAGTATTCGCGGTATGTCCGGCAATGGAAGTTGCTTCCCATTTGCCGCCTGCCGCTTTGAACATGTCGCCAAGCTTGGCGATTGCTGCTGCATCGGAACCCTCGCTCCATTGGTTAAGTAGGTTGGTTTTAGGTTCGGCCTGCGCCCTAGCCGACAACAGTCCAAGTGTTAACGGAACAACAGCCACCGCAAGGGAGGCGAATCGTGCATTCATTTTTTGGGGGAGTTAATGCCCGATTTGTCGGGCGCACTATTTGTTACACAGGAGTTCGACGAACACCAGTAGAGAAAGAGTACAATTCAACAAAAATTTATTCGGAGAGTGGTCTCGCCGAGGTATTTCTTTCAATTTGAAGTAATCCTATGGCTAAGGATGTCCCCGGTGGATCTAGCGGCGAAGCTGCGACTGTAGGGTGCAATTCCGAGAGGGCGCAATACTACAACCCTCCGCCACCCCAACCCCAACCTATCGAGGACGAGGACGAGGACGATTTTACTGCGCCTTACGAGGAATGCTCCTGATTCCGGTTCGCGAATTGTCGTGAACATTTGGGACATCTCCACATAGGACGCGTCTTGGAAAGCGGGCGGTTCTATTTAGTAAGATGGCGATCGAAAAACCTGGCCATTACCTGGTCCGCCTCTTTCGATTCAGGAAGATCGGGATTGTGCCAGAATGCGTGCGGGAGAGCTTCAAAGACTACGAGTTGAGCTTCCACGCCTGCTCGGAGAAAGGCACGGTGTAGGATAGCGGTGGCGCTGAGTTCGGGGTCACGGGTACTCGTAACCAACAAGGTAGCGGGAAAATCACTGAGATCTGAATAGAGTGGCGACAACACCGGATCTTTGGGGTTGGCCGATCCAATATATTGATCATCCAACTTTGAGAGGTCCGATGGATCGATCGGTTCGGTTAAGCCTCCGAGATCAAAAAGCGCTTCAGAATCACCGGCCTGACCGATATCGCCGCCGCCGGCGAAGATGCCGAGTGCGCCTGGTAACGGCAGGTGTAGTTTGCGCAGCTCTGCTGCGACTTCGGCAGTTAGAAATGCACCTGCCGAAGTACCGTAGATGCCCATTTCGCTGGGTGCATGCGTCTTCAACAGTTCTTTATAGACTGCGACTACGTCGTCTACGGCTGCTGGGAACTTGTTTTCCGGGGTGAGCCGGTAGAGAACGGAAATCACTTTGGTGCCGGTGAGGTTAGCGATCGGGATGGTTTCAGACAGGGATCCGGCGTCGACCCTAAAGCCGCCTCCGTGCAAGTTAATTAGGACACGTGCGGCTTTCTCCGGAACTGTGGTCGACGGTGTCACCACCCGTACCTGTACCCCGGCGATGACGTCGTTCGTTAGCTTGGCCGGATAAAGCTTGAGCGATTTGTCTCCGATCTCGGTCTGTTGTTTATCCATTTCAGTCCGGCGTTCCTGAAGGGTCTGATGCGATTGGGGTCCGGGCTTGATCTTGGCCAGCATGGCTTGTGCATCTACGCTGATGGTGGAAGGAACCGGGACGACCCGAGTGACTTGGACAGTGCCGTTTGGAGCTATTACCACTGAGGGAGTGGGAGAGGGTTCTGAGTTTGTCAGTGCACTGGCCAGGGCGACTGAGCCCATGTGGCAGAGGAGCACACCTAGAAAACGATATTGGCTCACACCCATAATCCTGCACGGGTTGGTTCGTGGCGCGATTATTTTTAAGAAGCTGTGCGAACGAAGTCGAAATCGTTAGATCGTTCAGGAGCCTTGTCGCGCCTTCTCAATTAATCGAGTGGTTCCCGAGATCGGCTGTGGCACAGTCGTGTGCCGATGAACTTACCACTTCGCCCTGGAAGCACCTCCAACCCGCTGGACGGGTTAAATTCGGAGAAGCCAGAATACTCTGATACTCCAGTGCTCCAATACTCCGTTCGCAAGGAATCGAGGACGACGACGAGGACGAGAACGAGAACGAAGCGTCTCACGAGCCAGGTGTTTCTGTTTGCACTTTTTTTGCTCCAAGCAGCCATAGTGAACGCTTATGTGGCTTCGCCGGTAAAACGGGCGCGCCAGGTTGGTGTTCCGTATGACGGCAAGCCAGGTGAATTTAACGCCATCACCGATGTGCCCGGCATTGAGGTTGGCCAAACGACGCTGATCGAAGGAGAAGGAAAGCTGGTGGTGGGCCAGGGGCCGGTCAGAACGGGGGTTACCGCGATCCTCCCGCTCGGAAAAGCTGGTGCGAATACGCCGGTGCCGGCGGCCATGTTTTCTTTTAATGGCAACGGTGAAATGACCGGAAGCGAATGGGTAGAAGAATCGGGATTCCTGGAGGGCCCGGTGTTGCTTACCAACACGCACAGTGTCGGTGTGGTCCGCGACGCGGTGATCGAATGGGGACAAAAGCGGTATCCGGATACCGAGTATTACAGCTTACCGGTGGTAGCCGAGACCTGGGATGGTGAGCTGAATGATATCAACGGTTTTCATGTTAAGAAGACGGATGTGTTTGCCGCCTTAGACACCGCGACGGGCGGGCCGGTGGCGGAAGGGAATGTCGGCGGTGGAACCGGGAATCGCGCGTTCGATTTCAAAGCGGGCATCGGGACGGCCTCGCGCTTGGTTTCAATACATGACGATCGTTTTTGTGTGGGAGTGTTGGTTCAGGCCAACTTTGCTTCGCGCGAAAACCTGATCATTGCCGGTGTTCCTGTAGGCAAAGAGATCACTGACCTCATGCCGGAGATCCATCGCGATCCAGAACGCGAAGGGTCGATCCTGGTGGTGGTGGCAACGAATGCGCCGTTATTTCCGACGCAGTTGAAACGGTTGGCCAAACGGGCTGCGCTTGGTATTGGCCGGACTGGCGGTATCAGCACGGATTCATCCGGAGACCTATTTATCGCTTTTACTACCGCGGTCCCGACCCAGGAAGGCGGTCACCAACATTGGGCTACGGTCAAAAACCCGGATCTTTCTCCTTTGCTAGCAGCAGTGGTGCAGGCGACCGAAGAAGCGATTGTTAACGCTTTGGTGGCCGCTAAGACGATGCACGGAATCAATGACAACGTAATCTATGCGTTGCCTGATGACCGATTGCGCGAGGTGCTGCAGAAATATAATCGGCTAGCAACGCCGTGAACGAGCCATTCGACGCGCTTTAAGCTTGCTCATGGCAGGCCATTCTTTGCCGAGCCAAGGCAGGCGGATATCCTCCGTAGGAGGAAAATATTTATAGCTATAGGCGCCAAAACGAGAGGGAGCTCCGTTAGGAGCGGCATAGCTAGGGTATTCCCACTCCTCGAATCTTTAGACCGGCTAAACGTCTTGCGCGCTACGACCCACTAGATTTCGCTCCTACGGAGCTTCACGCTGATTCGGGCCTGATGGCTATAAATATTTCGCTCCTACGGAGCTAACCCGGCGCAGGCGACGTTGTTCCTAGAGAGCAACCCCAACCGCGCGGACCTGGGGTGCAAATTCTTACCCGGCGCAATACTCCATCACTCCGCGTGGCCGGATTCGAGAACGAGGACGAGGACGACGACGAGAACGAAGCGCCCAAAGAGTGGGTTAGGAAAGGGAAGTGTTCGGGGGTTTCTGTTCTCTTCGGACAGTGAGATTGTTTACTCGGAGATCCTCGACATCGAGCTGATCTATCTTCACCTTGCGTAGGTGCACCTGCTTTATCAGGAGTTCGTTTATTATTACGCGGCCGATCACTACGAGACCGATCGTTAAACTGCCAACGGCCAAAGTTGCCAGTGCCGTGGCGGCAGTGGCTTCGGCGATGGCAGCTCGAGACTTCGGTAGGCGGAGGAGACCCGGTTGGTTCATGCCAGGATCATTCCATGGATCGCGGAGGAGTGGTAGGGACGAGCTCCGGAAGAAGGAGCCAGGGGACCGTGTGGGCGTATCGGCGTATGGGCGTTTGGGCGTTTGAGCTGAGCGCTGCGACCGGATGGGACCCTACAGGATGGGTGTGATCCGACCATGAGTCCTATTCGATCCGAGCGCACGCCGACACGCCGTTACGCCCATACGCCGACACGCTCTCCTGGCTCCTGGATTCTGGCTCCTGGCTCCTTCTTCCGGTGCTCGTCCCTACCTCTTCCTGAAATCATCCATCAGGGCTAGGATCTCTTGCCGGGTTTCGAGCATCTCGGTGATCCAGGCGTCGATGGAGAAAGGGAGTTGGCGGTTTGACGCTCTAAGCCGGTTGGCAGCGGCGAGGGCGCGTGAGAGTTCGCTAACAGCTCGCTTCAATTTAGCGACTACCAGGCCGGACATATTGAGCTCCGGTCCGAGATCATGATCGCCGATCGTGAGAGCGCCGGCGATCTTCGGGCCCACGACCATATACGAACCGAGCATTTCGTCTATGTCATCATCCCGTCGATCCTCGGTCAAACGGGATAACTCTACGGACCGTTCGATAATACGTGTCACCAGAGGATGCCGGAACGGCTTCTCTGCCCGAGCGATGTCTTCCTCCTCAGATTCATCGAACTCAACACCCTCGTCTTCTTCCTCTTCTTCCGAGGACTCAGCTTGTGCATCCAGCATTTCCTCGATTTCGTTCCAACCCATGCCGCGAGCGACCAAACGGTCTCGATCCGGATGGTCACGGTATTTCTCCAATAGCTCACCCAGCTTGGTTGAACGCCGATCGGAGGCACGAAGGAAAAGCTCCCATTCGAATTCATCTTTTGGATCGCCGTGGTAGGCTGCTTCCTCGCGAGGGTCGAAAGACTCCGTTATCCGATGCATAAACGACTGCATCGCGTTGGCGTTGGCTTCGAGTTGTCGGGCTTCGTCTTCAGGTGTGAGTCGCCAGGCCGGTTCGCTAATCTCAATCTCGTAGTCGGTCGACTCAACAACGATGCGGCCATTGGCGTCACTGAACCATTCCAGATAGAGCGCATTGGCGGTATGCTCGGAAAATGGTTGATCTTCGTTGGCAACCTCTGGGTCGAAGTTCTCGATTACCCGCACCTTCCGGGCCGCCGTCATATCTCCAACCGCGCCGGTTTGGTCCGGCTTCAGAGTGAGGTTCGGGTCCACTCGCGGCGCAGGATTAGAGAAGGTGAGCTTGCAGCCGGCAAGGTCTTTATGACCGTTGCCGGACAATTTTAAGGCTAACGGAGTTTCACTTCCGGCCAGCCAGATTGTGCCTTGGATCAACCCAGGGGTCCGGTTATCGATTTCGCCACGAACAACATTATCTGCGATACGCCAAGCCATGCAGGTGTTTTACTGAAATCCGGCAGTAGTGCAACAGATTTTTGTATTGTTGCTTAGGCGGAGTGACGCAGCGTATCCAACCATGGTGTTTGCCGGGCGAGAAGAACCCGAAGTTATGAGGGAAAATAGGGCTGGCAGCGCTTCGCGAATAGAAGATAGCAGGATCGACCAGGGAATGATCCAAGACTACTTGCTGGAGAAGGCCGGGCGGCTTCGATTAATCTTCTTCGTCTTTATCGCGCACCGACTTCATCCAATGGCGTATCATGCGGCGCAGACTTTTGCGTTCTCGCGACGAGAGATGACGCAGCTGGCGGGTAACCCGGACCTCGCGTTTCAGATCTTCAAACCGGAAGGGTAGGAACTGAAAACCGGTTTGAGCACCCATGATCAGGGCTAGAATCAGCAGCGATATCCATTCGCTATGTGAAGTTCCTTGCACGATGAAAACCACCCAGAAATACCTTAGAACCGATTTTCTGATATTATCACCGAGCACTTCTAAAATGTCAGTGGGCGTGAGCTGAATTGCCTCCGGGGCACGCTGCAACCGAACCCTGAGAGATCGCGAGCGGTGAGCGGGCGGCGCTGGGCTATGCCTGGCTTCGGGAACGGTCCCGCGGCCGCGGGACGAGGATCCGACTTCGCCACCTACACCGACCGACGCAGCGTTCAGATCAGGCTTCGTCGGATCCGGCGACTGCCGGACGATCCCTCCCTGAAAGGCTTGGGGCAAGGATTCTTTCTTGAGCCAGTTGTCGATCTCTTTCTTCCGCCAACGGAGCGTGTAGTCCGCCGTCAGTAAGCCGGTTAGCAATTGCTTCCAGCGAGGAGAAATTGCTTCTGGAATCTCGATCTTGCCTCCGGCGACCCGGTACAGCTGTTGTCTTAGATCGAGCCCGGCAAACGGTTGCCGGCCGGTTAACGCCTCGATCAAGACCATGCCTAAGCTCCAATAATCGCTGGCGTCCGATTGCATGCCGGTAACTGCTTCGGGAGATGAGTATGCCACCGTCCCGATGGTGCCAGTTAACATCGTCTGGTAACCGCCTAGACGAGCAGTTCCGAAATCAGCGAGAGAAACCTGCAGGGGTTCGGTTTGAGTTACAAACACGTTCGACGGCTTGACGTCCCGGTGAATGACATTCTGGCTATGCAAATAGTGGATTGCGCCCGCTAATTGTTCTAGAAGGCGTTCGGCATCGGCGTCGCTGAGCTGGCGACGCTGGTGGATCAGGTCGGTGAGGGTACCACTGGCAACGTACGGGCATACCTCGAAATAGCGGCCCTGAATCTCGCCGGCTTGCAGGATTGGTAATAAGTTAGGGTAGGAGAGGGCGCATTTCTGACGTTCGTCCATCAGACCTGGAAGCCTGCCATGGCGATAGATCTTAACCGCGACCTGTTCCCCGCTGCGTCGTTCTCCTATCCAAACATCAGACTCGCCGGAGTGGTTGCTTAGCAGTTTAGTTAAGCGGATATCGCCGACGAAACTGATGTCCAGGGGGAATTGAGCGTCAGAGACTGGTTCGCTGGTTGCCCCGGGCGCCGCCAAAGCCGATCCCAGGCCCCCCTCCGCTGAAGTTTCCTCCTTCGCCAAGGCTTCGGCGGACAAGTCGAAGGACGAGTTTTCGCGCCCCACGGATTGCTGCTCCTCGGCCACGAGGAGACCTTCTTCAGCCCCGGCGCCTGCGTCAATGTTTTGTTTCGATGAGTGGCGGCAGAGTCCGCTTCATGCGCCGGCTAACGGTTCGAAAACCGATTGCTTCATAAAAGCGAATCGCGTTGTCATTGAACTCGTAAACGTTTAGGTCCAGCTCCTGCATATCTCTGGCTCGAGCCCACAGGACTGCCGCGTCCACCAGTTTACGTCCGACGCCGGTCCGGCGGAATTTGGTTGCCACCGCGAGGTTTTCTAAAAGAACGAACCGACTCGGGTTGAGAAACGGCGGCGCTTCCCGAATCACGGTGACCGCAATTCCGGCCAGCGCGCCTTGATATTCGGCGACAAAAACGGCTGCGTCCGGGTCTTGGAACCGATCTTCCAGATAGCGAGTGTGTTCCGCGGCTTCCGGTCCTCTGAACTGAGTGGGGTCTTCGTTATGATGGAATGCAACGATCTCATCTAGCAAATGGGCTAATGCGACCAGTTCCTCCGGGTGGGCCGTCCGAACGTTCATAAGGAGTTCAAGGAGTTCAGGAGTTCAGGAGTTCAGGAGTTCAGGAGTTCAGGAGTTCAGGAGTTCAGGAGTTCAGGAGTTCAGGAGTTCAGGAGTTCAGGAGTTCAGGGTGGAGGGATTAGAATATAGCAAGATAAAAGCTCCGGCGGCCCAAATATGGGATTAGGCCGGCGATATCTACAGCGGGCTCCTGAACTCCTTCCTTTGCCGAATCCATTTCTCTGCTAGTGTCGATGTTTTCGAGAATTGACTCCCAGGGCTCGCACGCGCGCCTTCTAGTTCCCAGAAAATCCAGAACCGACAACGAGTATGAGCGAGGCGCAAACCGAGTCGAGGCCAGATGTTTCCCTGCTTCAACAGGCGGTCAATGTTTTCTTAAGAGACGCGATGCCGCATTTGACGCTCACCGCGTGTGCTGACGCCACGATTCGGTCGGTGACGAGATTCATTCCAGGGGGTCTGGTTTCCGGCAGCCTTTGGTGTCCCGGTCAGCGGCCAAATACGAGATTCAGGTTGGCCCTGGAAGGAGACACCGTAGTGCATCGAGAAAGCGCAGAACTCGACCTGCCGCCGGAGGAGCTAAAGCCGGCGGGAGGACCTGAAGACGATGTGCGTATCCTTTTACATCGCTCGTTGAAATCTTTGACCATGGATCGGCCCGGTGCCGATAACCTGCGGCAAGCGAATTACCGAGCGGCCATCGAGATCCGGTTCTGTTATTTTGGTCGTTTGATTCTGTTGCTAATCGTTGGGTTGCCGACCGCTAAGGTCTTGATCAACAAAGAGGCGGAGGACTTTCTTAACTTATTTTGCAGGTGCTGCCTGATCACTCTGCAAGGGGCTTACATCGCGGAAATGGAAGAGAAATCGGAGCGCTCGAGCGGGATCCTTCTACACGAAAAATTCAATCTCACATTTCATTGGTTCCACTCCATTACGCGGCACCTGAACCTTGGTGTCGCTCGTCTCCGGGCGGGACAATACCCGCAAGCGGAAGACGCGTTGGACCGAACGTCCGTTGTGGCCGCGGTCTGTTTAGCCGAGATAATTACTCTAATAAAGACGATCTCTGGCCCCAGCCCGCTGGTTGCGGCCTTATCAACGCCGGGAACGAGCGCAAACGAGCGTGAGCGAGCGGGAACGCCGTGAAGGGGCGGTAGCCTTGGAGCGCGCCTCGCTTGCGAGGCCGACCATCGGCGTGGCGAAACGGCGAATGGGGCGATCGGAGGCGCGAAGCGCTGGAAAGATTTTAGCCCCGCGTCCGCGAGGCTGAGTCCTCGAGGCCTAGGTGTGGTCAAAGAAAGGCGATTAGCGCTGAAGGCGCGAGAGAAAATGGGTCACAATCCACTGGCGCGTGTCGCATCAATGACATCCGGGACTCCATTACGCGCTCTCTGAGAAGGCTCGTTTCTGTCGCGCTTTCAGCGCTAGTCCCTTTTCTTTGACCACACCTAGGCCTCGCAGACTCAGCCTAGGCTAAAGTCTTCCAGCGCTTCGCGCCTTAAATCGGCGTTTCGCCGTCCCGCGCCCATTCGCCCGCTCGCGGTTTTGCCCCAATCGCCCAATCGCCGTTTCGCCCATTCGCCCCCAATCGCCGTTTCGCACCCCTACGGCGATGGTTTCGCCCAGGCGGCGCGCAGGCGAGCCATGCGGCGGGCGCGAAACTCGTCAAGCTTCTGTTGCTGGTCCGGGGTGAGCAAGGGAGCTAATCCGGCCAGAGTTTGGTCGAAAGCCTCGTTATTTTCCTGAACCGTTTTTTGTCGTACGGCGCGGAGCCGTTCGATGGCTTCATGGATTGGCGTCCTGACTTTCTCCTGTTGTTCCGGGGTCAAATGGAGCTGGTTAGTGAGATTTTTCATGGCCGCTTGCTCCCAGGTTAATGCCGGAGGCGCTTTCTTGGTGAATTGCTGGAGAGAGCCTAGCGTTAGCGTAATCGTAGCCCCGCATAGGGCGCCGATGACAAAAAGCAGCGCGAATGAAATAGTTAGTTTCCAGCCGAATCCCATAGCGATTGGGCCATTTCGTCGACTGGATCCGGCTCTTCCGCCCCGGCGAGCAGCAGAGTTTGGAAGTTCCAGCCGACAAGTGCGGCAAAAATGACGAGTGCAGCTGAAATCGACAGAATGGAGGTCCGGAACGTGATACGCGCCTTGTGCAAGGCACATACATGTAGCGAATAAACCCGCCCGGGGAAGTCGCTTTGCATGGAAGCCAGCCCTGGTTTGCCTGCTTCCTTTGCTCGTGCAAATAACTGTTCCATCCCGTCGTTTGTCATTTCTCTAATCGCTGGACTGCCGCTGCGAGTTTTTGGCGTGCTCGGAAAGCAGTCACCTTAACTTTTGACGGGGTCCAGCCGGTAAGGTCACAGATTTCTGCAATCGATTTTTCTTCTAAATGTAGCCAAGTAACAACGACGCGTTCATCAGGTTTGAGGCCTTGCATTAAACGTTCCAGCAATTCTTTAGCCTCTTCCGGCGACCGTTCTGCAGGCAGAATCGCTGAGTTTTTCAAATTGTCGAGAATGGCCTGTTGTTCTTCGCTGAAATCAGACCAGCGAAATTCGGGACGGACCTTTTGTTTTCTGAGCTGGTCGATACAGGTATTAACGGCGATGCGCGATACCCAGTGCTCAAATGGCATATCCGCCCGAAACTGGTGCAGGCGGGAAAAGATTTTGAGGAAGACGTCCTGGCAAAGGTCTTCTTCCAGCTCTCGCCGGGGAAGATGGTTGCGAACGATGCGGATCACGATCGGATAGGTGAATTCGATCAGCTGTTTAGCTGCTGATTCATCATTCTTCCTCGCTCGCGCAATTAGGCTGAGAAGAGCATCATCTGCCATTCAACGCATTCATTCCATCGGCGCTGCTTCCGCCAGTTGCGCATGTGCCTCTATGAACGCAACGTGTCAACATCGCAACCATAAACCCATGAAGCGCTCTCGGGCGCAGCTTGTGGCGATCACGTCTTTGGACGGTTCAACCAGCAAAATCATCAATTAAAGATTATGTCCGTTCTGAAAGAATTCAGAGACTTTGCCATGAGAGGGTCCGTAATTGACCTCGCCATCGGTGTCATTATCGGTGCAGCGTTCGGAAAGATTGTTAACGCCCTTGTTAATAGCGTGATAATGCCGCCAATCGGTCTCCTTTTGGGGCGGGTAGACTTCTCGAGCCTGTTTTTGAATCTATCGGGTCAACCGGCGGCTTCTTTGAAGGAGGCCACGGATAAAGGGCTACCAGTGTTAGCGTATGGAGCGTTTCTTAACACGATTATCGAGTTCCTGATCATCGCGTTCGTGCTGTTCCTCGTGGTGAAGCAGGTCAACCGGTTCAAAAAACCGCCCGAAGCGCCGAAGACGCCCGAACCGACCGCTGAAGAGAAACTCCTTGGCGAGATTCGAGATATTTTGAAGAGCCAGTCTTCTAAGCCGTGATAGCTGAGAGGTGAGAGGGCCTGAAGGCGCGAAGCGCTGGAAGATTTTAGCCTGGGCTGTTAGGCCCAGGTATACGGCCAAAAAAAGGCCAGCGCTGAAAGCGCGAAAGAATCGGGAGTCCGCCAAAACGAGCGTGAATCCCGACTGGCGCGAGATCGGTAGGCAAAACACCGGCCGGCCATTCATCGCTCTCTTTCGCGCTTTCAGCGCTAGTCGCTTTTTTTTGGACTTACCTAGGCCTCGAAGACTCAGCCTAGGCTAAAATCTTCCAGCGCTTCGCGCCTCTGATAGGGCAAACCTAACCGGCGTTCGAGGCGCCTCAGAAACGCTCCTACCTCAATAGTTCTGTTATCACCAGGATTACAACTAATGCCAGGATGAAGCTACGGAGCACCCATCTGGGGCGGTCCGGTCCGGAAAGCGCGACCCAGCCTACCACAGCCAAGATGAGACAGATCAATGTCCAGGAGAGCATGGTGCGATGAAGTGTGGTTATTTGAGAGGCTAAAAACATGCCAAGACGGTTTGTACGACGTAATCGATTCTCTATCAGACAGTTATCAGACCGTTAAACATCCCTGAGCCGCTCGGCTCCTGATAGCAGCTTGCAACTGGCTACGGTGGCATTGCATCCTGCGGGATTTTCGATGCTATTGGCGCGAATCGGGCACTCAATTCAAACTGAAATTATCCAAGCTAACTCAGGAAATTTGAAATAAATTGGCGTTACTCCAGACTCTTCTTTCAGAGATGCATGCGCTGTTTGTGATTCGAAAGCTTGTGGCACGACCTAGTTTATTGGGCCTCGCGATCGCTTTGCTGACGGCCGGCGTGGTCGTTCCAGGCCAGGCGCAAGTCGTCGACGGCCGCCAGCTAGTGAAGGCGCAGTTGATCGCCGATACTCAGCACATTGAACCGGGGCAAAAGTTCCGGCTCGGCGTGTTGTACACCATTGTACCGAACTGGCACATTTACTGGAAGTATGCCGGCGACGCCGGGATTCCAACCCAGATCAATTGGCAATTGCCATCGGGATTCCAGGTCAGCTCATTGCAATGGCCGTTGCCTGGTCGAGAGCAGGAACCGGGCGGGCTCGAAGTGTTCGATTATAACAATGAGGTGCTTCTCTTTACCGAGGTGCAGGCTCCTGAGCAATTGCCCGGCGGGCCGATTGAACTGGCCGCTAAATCCAACTGGCTGGTTTGCGAGCGGGAGTGTGTTCCAGGCGACGCTCAGCTCTCGTTGAAATTGAATGACGGAGGACAAGGTCCTGCCAATCAGGACATTTTTTCTAAATACGCGGCTTCCGTTCCGAAAGCGGGTTCCGAGCCCGCAGGATACTCGGTCTCAATGAAATCGTCTGGCAGCCAGATGGTCGTTGAGTTTTCCGGAGTGCCCGAGGGTAGCCGCCTCGATTTCTTCCCGGAACCGCCAGAAAATGTTGTGCTCAACCACGGGAAACAGGCCGGAAAGAGCGTTGTGCTGTCGATCGATGGCGGGAGTGCTTTGGACCGGTTAAAAGGGGTTGCGGTCGTGCAGGCTAACGGGAAGACCGATGCATTTGAGGTGGAGCTGAAGAGCGGCGGGCAGGTGGCGGCAACCGGTAACGGGGTTAGCGCCGATTTGGCTGGTGTGTTGCAGGCGGTGGCTTTCGCCCTGATCGGAGGCCTCATTTTAAATGTGATGCCGTGCGTATTGCCGGTCATCTCGCTCAAGATTTTCGGTTTTGTAAGCGAGGCGGGTGAACGGCCGGATAAAGCGTTCAAACTGGCCTTGGTTTTCTCGGCCGGTATCGTTAGCTGTTTCGCGGTCCTTGCCGCCATCGTCACGTTCTTTCGAGCGATTGGCGCGGAGGTGGGCTGGGGGTTCCAGTTTCAAGATTATCGGTTCGTACTCGCGATTGCGTGTCTGGTTTTTGCATTCGCCCTGAATCTGTTCGGCGTTTTTGAACTGACGGTATCGGCTCGAGCAACGGGTGGACTGGCGAAGCTGGCGGCGGGCCATGGCTACGGCGGAGCTTTTTTCCAAGGAGCGTTTGCGACGATCCTAGCGACCCCGTGCACCGCCCCGTTTCTCGGCACCGCTTCCGCGTTCGCTTTTACCCAGCCGGCTTGGGCGACGTTCCTTATCTTTTTCTCGATTGGAATCGGTATGGCGCTCCCGTACCTGTTGCTAGCGATACAACCTAAGTGGCTCCGTTATCTGCCTAAGCCGGGTCAGTGGATGGTTCACCTCAAACAGGTGCTCGGGTTCTTGCTTTTAGCGACGCTGCTTTGGCTCAGCTGGATCATTGGCCGGCTGCGCGGTGCGGATGGAATGGTCGAGTTAGGAGGGTTACTCTTGATCATCGGCATTCTAGCGTGGATCAAGGGATCATTTTGGACACCGGTTTCATCGGGGCGTTCGCGGGTGCTAGCGGCTTTGGCGATGGTTGCAGTGTTAGTGCTCGCTATCGGGAGCTATTTCTTCGTCACCGCGCCGAGTGAAATTCCTTGGCAAGCCTTCAGCCAGCAATCGCTAGACAGCGCGCTGCAATCCGGACGGCCGATCTTCGTCGATTTTACGGCCGATTGGTGTATCACCTGTAAGGCAAACGAGCGGTTCGCCCTCGATAGCACGGCAGTCCGGCAGGCCTTTGCTCAACACCAAGTCTTGGTTTTGCGGGCGGACTGGACGCACGGCGATCCGGAGATCACCCAAATTCTCAAGGACCACGGTCGCGCGGGAGTCCCCATGTACTTGTTTTATCCCGGAGGAAAGGAGCGGCCCCCCGTCGTTCTTCCGGAACTGATCAGCTCTCAGACCGTACTCGATGCGATGAAGACGGGTTGAGAAACTTTTCCTGATTTATATCGTCTCCTTCGTGATCTGTAAGCCCTAGACCAGTAACTGCTATATAATATGATAATGCGAAATCTCTGTCTCGTTTTTGGAATTCTGACTCTAAGCGCTGGAGCTGCTTTGGCGGGAGCCGAGGTCGGGCAATCAGCACCCGATTTCAGTTTACCTGATACCAATGGACAAACGCACCAGCTTTCCCAGTACAAAGGGAAGTGGGTCGTACTCGAATGGTATCAACCTGATTGTCCTTTCGTAAAAAAGCATTACGGATCAGGCAATATGCAGGCCCTGCAGAAAGAGTTTACCGCCAAAGGAGTGGTCTGGTTGTCGATCGATTCGTCCGCGCCCGGGGAAGAGGGGAATTATCCCGCTGACAAATTGAACCAGATTGCGACCAGCCAAGGGGCAGCTCGCACCGCGCTTCTTTTGGATCCGGAAGGGAAAGTCGGCCACGATTATGGGGCGAAGACCACGCCCGATATGTACATCATAAACCCTGAGGGCAAGCTGGTTTACGAAGGCGCGATCGATAACAAACCCACTACCGTGGTTGCCGATATCAAGACCGCGACGAACTATGTAAAAGTTGCGCTTGATAGTTCGATGACTGGCAAGAGCGTTTCGCAGACGGTAACGCGGCCATACGGTTGTTCGGTTAAATACGCGCAATAGTTGGGTGTAACGAAGCTTTGGGCCTTCGGGACAGAAACCCGATGGCCCCCGGGTGGGCCGGGGATCGATTGGTGACGGGGCGGGAATGTCAAGTGGACGGAGTAGACCAGAGTGGACGTAGTGGACGGTCGGTCGGCTACCGGTCATTTTTCAGGCATTTCGTGCCGGGCTCCCTCATTTCTATCCCTAGGGGATGCCCGATTCCCGTTGACAGTTTTAAGGAATCCGCTTTCATAAGCGGTTTGCGCGTTGTCTGTCCCAGCTTTGCGCCAGGGTCGCGATGTGCTAACGTGACGTGTCATTGACCTATGGCAGAACAAGATCCTAGATCCCCGAAACAGGATAAGAATTCTCGTAATTTCGGGAACGACAATAACAACTTCAATTGGCGCGGTGTCCTGCTCGTTGCCTGTGCGATCGCTTTGTTGGGAGGGTTCTTCTTCTCTCGCAGCGGCGCCTATGGAAACGTTGAAGAAATTCCCTACACAGATTTCCAGCAATACCTCGACGAGGGCCGGATAAGCAAAGAGGAACCTTTGCAGCTCGTAGTGACCGAAGGGAAGCCGACGCAGATTTTACGGGGTGCCTTTGATAAGGAACGCCGGCCTGGGGCCGGTTCCACGGCACCGGACCACTTCAAGACCACGGTCTTTCTAGAGTTCAATAAAGATCTGAAATCCGAACTGGAAGCTAAAGGGTACAAGGTAGATATCCGGGCGGATTCTGACGTGATGTTCACGGCGCTGATGCAAATCGCACCGATCGTGTTCATCATGGTCATCCTTTACTTTTTCTTCCGCCAGCAAATCCGCAACGCGGGACGCGGCGCCTTGTCTTTTGGCAAGAGTAAAGCCCGCATGTTGGCTCGCGACCGCAACCGGGTAACGTTCAAGGACGTCGCCGGGGTTGAAGAGGCCAAGGAAGAGGTTCAGGAAATCGTCGATTTTCTGAAGGACCCGAAAAAGTTTCAAAAACTTGGCGGGCGAATCCCGAAAGGCGTGTTGATGGTTGGGCCTCCCGGTACTGGGAAGACCCTGTTAGCGCGGGCTATCGCAGGTGAAGCGGATGTGCCTTTCTTTAGCATCAGCGGTTCCGACTTCGTGGAAATGTTTGTCGGCGTGGGTGCGTCCCGGGTTCGGGATATGTTTGAACAGGGCAAGAAATCTGCGCCATGCATTATCTTTATCGACGAGATCGACGCGGTGGGCCGGCATCGTGGTCACGGCTTAGGCGGTGGGCATGATGAACGGGAGCAGACGCTGAACGCGTTGCTAGTCGAGATGGACGGATTTGATACGCAAGAGGGCGTTATCATTATCGCTGCTACCAACCGGCCCGATGTATTGGACCCGGCGTTGCTTCGTCCTGGCCGTTTTGATCGCCAGATCACGGTTAATCTGCCCGACGTAAAAGGGAGAGAAGAGATTCTGCGAGTGCATGCCAAACGCGTTAAGTTGGCCGAGGGAGTTGATCTGGCAGTCGTGGGTCGCGGGACCCCGGGATACTCCGGTGCGGAGCTGGCCAACGTGATCAACGAAGCGGCGTTGTTAGCGGCGCGTCGAGGTCTTAAAGCCATTACCATGGCTGAGTTGGAAGAAGCTCGCGATAAGGTACGCTGGGGTAAAGAACGCCGGAGCTTGGCGATCAGCGAAAAAGAAAAGGAAAATACGGCGTACCATGAAGCCGGCCATGCCTTGCTTTGCGAGGTGCTGGATCACACCGATCCGGTCCATAAAGTGACCATTATTCCGCGTGGCCCGTCCCTGGGGTCCACCATGTATTTGCCCGTTGAGGACAGATACAATAACCGCATGAACGAATTGCTTGATCGCTTGGTCGTGATCATGGGCGGCCGCGTGGCAGAGGAGATGATCTTTGGCGATGTCACTAGTGGCGCTTCCGGGGACATCCGCATGGCAACTGGAATCGCGCGCAAAATGGTGTGCGAATGGGGGATGAGCGAGCGGCTCGGTATGGTCGAGTATGGCGAGCACGAAGATTACGTTTTCTTAGGGCGAGATATTGCCCGGTCGAGAGCGTACAGCGAGGCGACGGCACAAGAGATCGACCGTGAAGTCAAGCGTTTGTGCGACGATGCCTACCAACGCGCCATGAAACATTTGACGCAGCGCAAAGAAATCCTGATTGCGATCGCAAAGGCGCTGTTGGAGTACGAAACACTGGATGGAAGCCAGGTCCGCGAGATCATCAACAACGGCAAGTTGTTGAATCCGCCTCCACCGATTCCGCCTACCCCGGTTGATAATCGCCCGGAAGAAGCGCGGTTGCCGCATGCGGAAGGGTTAGGTGGTCTGACCGAGGCGCCGGTGTAGTTTGGGAATAGCCAATAGCCGATAGCCAATAATCGGCGGGATAGAATTTTGTAAGAAGGGCCGCGTAAGCGGCCCTTTTTCTTCCCTTGGAGCGCTGCCTCGCTTGCGAGGCCGACGAGCGGCCGGCACCCCTGGAGGGGAGCCGCTTGAACGCATGCCTCGTCACTACGCGATTTTCGTCGTGTCGCGAATTAGGCCGAAAAATGTGAAAGCAGGCGGCTCCCGCGAATTACCCAGCGTTTGGCTGCTCTCTGGGCTCGTGAAAATCGATTTACCTTGCGAACGATTATCGCTGTACAAAAATCGCGCTGGGACCATTCCCGGGAGCCGCCTGTTGCCCCCACGTTTCGGTCACACAAATGATAGAAATAATGAGGCGAGGTCATCGCAGGCTTGCCAAAGCGGCTCCCCTCCAAAGGGTGCCGACCGCAACGGCCTCGCAACCTGTCGCGCCGCAGGCCTTGCGAAGGCGCAAGCGAGGCAGCGCTCCAGGGGTGCATTAAATTATTCAACGCTCTCCCTAAATTGTTCTTTAGTTGACGCCCTCGAGCGGCCCAGTTTATTGGCGGAGTCCTTCAAAGAGAATTGGAACTGATCAAAATGACAAGAATTGGTATTAACGGTTTCGGACGGATCGGGCGTTTAGTCTTTCGAGCGATCGTAGAGCAAGGGCTATTAGGCAAAGAAGTGGACGTCGTGGCGCTGAACGACATTGTTCCCGCGGACAATTTGGCCTACCTGCTCAAATACGATTCGACCCAGGGACGTTTTCAGGGGGAAGTGACCAGCAAAAAATCGAGCTCGGACCTAGAGTACGACGATATTTTAGTGGTCAACGGTCACGAGATTCGCTGTCTTGCGATCAGACAAGGACCGGCGGCGCTTCCTTGGGGTAAGCTGGGTTGCGAAATTGTGATCGAATCGACTGGCTTGTTTACGGCTGCCGAAAAGGCCAAAGGGCACATCGAAGCCGGTGCGAGGAAAGTGATCATTTCCGCTCCCGCCAAAGGCGAAGACATTACCGTGTGTATGGGCGTTAACCATGAAAAATACGACGCTGCCAAGCATCACATTATTTCTAACGCGAGCTGCACGACCAATTGTTTGGCTCCGGTCGTTCATGTCCTGTTGAAAGAAGGATTTGGAATCGAGGAAGGTCTGATGACGACCATCCATAGCTATACCGCGACTCAGAAGACGGTGGACGGACCGTCTCTCAAGGATTGGAAGGGTGGCCGGGCCGCAGCCATTAACATCATCCCGTCAACGACCGGTGCGGCTAAAGCCGTGGGTTTGGTTTGCCCCGAAGTCAAAGGCAAACTGACTGGTATGTCGTTCCGAGTGCCAACTCCAGCGGTCTCGGTCGTTGATCTGACCGTTCGCACGACCAAGGAGACGAGCTACGCCGAGATCAGCGCAAAAATGAAAGAAGCCAGCGAGACCTATCTCAAGGGCATTCTCGGTTATACCGAAGACGAAGTGGCGTCTTCTGACTTCCTGCATGACAACCATTCCAGTATTTTTGACGCTGGTTCCGGGATTGAGCTAAACAGCCGCTTTTTCAAGCTGGTTAGCTGGTACGACAACGAGTGGGGTTACTCCAATCGTTGCGTGGATCTGCTCAAGTACATCCTCTAGCTGCGACCGATTTATGGCGAAGCTCTCGGTACGCGACCTCGAAGTAAAGGGGCGTCGGGTTTTGGCCCGCGTCGATTTCAATGTTCCCACGGAAGAAACGGATGCCGGGCCTCGGATTACCGATGACACCCGGATGCGCGAAAGTCTGCCTACGATCGACTTGATTCGCAAGGGAGGCGGGAAAGTCGTGCTGTTGGCCCACTTCGGAAGGCCGAAAGGCAAGCCGAACTCAAAATACTCGCTAAAACCGGTCGCTGATCATCTTGGCGAGTTATTAAGAACGACGGTCGGATTCTCGCCTGAGGTCGTTGGCCCCTCCGCCGAAGCCGCTACGAAAGCTCTGCCGGAAGGCGGCGTGCTCTTGATCGAAAATGTTCGCTTCTTCGAGGGCGAGGAAGCGAACGATCCGGAGTTCGCCAAGCAATTGGGACGGTTAGGCGATGTGTATGTCAATGACGCTTTTGGTGCCGCGCATCGAGCCCATGCCAGCACCGCGGGGGTAGCACAATTCCTACAGCCGGCGGCGATGGGTCTTCTGATGGAGCGGGAATTGAAATACTTGCAAGACGAATTAGCGACGCCGGCGCACCCTTTCCTGGTGATTCTGGGAGGTGCGAAGGTCTCGGATAAGATCGGAGTTATTAAGGCACTGATGGAGAAGGCGGATGTGTTCCTGATCGGAGGCGCGATGGCCTATACGTTTTATCGGGCTCTTGGTATCCCGACCGGAGCCAGCCGGGTAGAAGAGGACAAGGTCCATCTGGCACAGGAGATCTTGAGTTTGGCAGAAAAGAAGGGGATTAAATTCCTCCTCCCAGTAGACAATATCGAGACCGACGAATTTCGAGCGGGAGCGAACTCTCGCAATACCCCTGTTCTGACTAAGGAAAAAGGGATCACCGAGGGTTGGCAGGCCGTGGATATCGGGCAAGAGACGATCCGGCTCTATCGCGTAGAAATCGCCAAGGCAAAAACGATCCTTTGGAACGGACCGGTTGGCGTGTTCGAGATTCCCGACTTTGCCAATGGCACGCGGCAACTGGCGATTGCCCTGGCGGAATCGAGAGCCAAGACGATCATCGGTGGAGGGGACTCTGTCACGGCGGTGAATCAATTTGGGTTAACCGACAAAATGACTTTTATTTCCACCGGTGGCGGCGCTTCGTTGGAATTGTTAGAGGGCAAAACTCTCCCCGGGGTGGCGGCACTCACGGATAAGTAGGCATGCGTAAGAAGATTTTGGCTGCCAATTGGAAGATGAACCTCACTCACGTGGAGGCGGAATCTTATGTAGAGGCGTTCCTGAATGACGTCGGCGAGGTGAACGATGTAGAGATCGTGATCATCCCATCGTTCACTTCGATCCCAACCCTCGCCCAAGCCTCCGACAGGGCGCCATTTATTCGTATCGGAGCCCAAAATCTGCACTGGGAGAAAAGCGGAGCTTTCACGGGGGAAATCAGCGCGACGATGCTCCGGGCGTTGTTTGTTAAGTATGTTGTCATCGGCCACAGCGAACGCAGATCCTTGTTTGGAGAAACGGATGAGATGGTGCAAAAGAAAGTTCACACCGCACTGGAGGCAGGACTACGTCCCATTATGTGTGTTGGTGAAAGCCTCTCCGAGCGGGAGTCTGGGTCATTTCAAAAAGTTCTGCATCGGCAAGTTGAGCAGGGTTTGAAAGGGGTTAGCGCCGATCGCCTGTCTGAGATCGTTATCGCTTATGAGCCGGTTTGGGCGATCGGCACGGGCCGGACGGCCAGTCCGGCGCAAGCAGAGGAAGTTCACGCATTTTTGCGGTCGTTACTTGCTGAGCTGTTTGACCAAACCGCTGCCGACCGCACTCGGATTCAGTACGGCGGCAGTGTTAAACCGGAGAACGCAGAAGAGTTGATGCGCGAACCGAATATCGATGGCGCACTGGTCGGCGGCGCTAGCCTGGATGCCCACAGTTTTGCCCGGATTGTTCGAGCTACGGAGAAGGCGCTGCGCGCCTGAAGCTTCAGGGGGCTTCAGAATAGCAAATAGCAAATAGCAGATAGCAAATTGTGGCTGGCGACCCCTCACTTGCTGGGGCGAAGCTCTCGATTGACCCGATAATCAATGCCACCCGTTGCGGGGAGGGATCGCGTCCTCGCGATCCGTTGTTAGCGAAGAGGACGCTTTGTAACTGCAGGCAAAAATACACCCTTTTGGTTGAGATCCGCCTCACAGCGCGCGAGGACGCGCGCCCTCCCTTGAAATGCACCCTGCGCGCCGGACCCCTCGCCCTACCAGGTTAGGTTGGCCCGCATTTGCTATTTGCGATCTGCTATTTGCTATTCCTAAGCGATGCCGCTTAGGAGTTCTTCGAGGCGGGGGTGGCGCTGGCTTGCTTTTTCTCTTCTTGAGTCGGCCGGATCTTTACCTTTTGGCCGGCGGTTAAACTGTCGGAGGGATTGACGATAATTCGGTCGTCAACGCTCAACCCTTGGGTGACCTCCAATTGGTTGCCGAGATCGCGGCCGATCTTAATCTTTTTCAACTCCACGACATTGTTCTGGTTTACGACTCCAACCGCTGCGCCTTCGGATCGGAAAAGCAGGGTGTTTGCCGGGACCAGCACGGACCGGTTGCTAGTGCTCGTTACCAGGCGGACTTGGGTGTAAGCCCCTGGGTATAACTCGCCCGATTCATTGGGGACATCGACTTCAGTCAGTAGCGTGCGCGAGTTGGGATCGATAGCACCTGCGGTACGCACCACTTTGCCGGCGAACTCCCTACCGGGAAATTCGTTGAATCTCAATTCAGCGCTCGCTCCGACCGCCACATCTTGAGCCATGTTTTCGGGCACGTTGATATAGATCCGCAACGGTTTTATCTGCGCCACGATAAAGAGAGGATTACCCGAACCTGAGTTAATCAGGGCCCCGATATCCGTATTCCTTGCAGTTACAATTCCGTCAAATGGGGCTTTTACGGTCTTGAAATCCTCGAGTGCTTGCAAGCTCAGCACGGCCGCTTCATCGGCATTGACGGTCGCCTGTTTTACTCCCAGGTCGCTATTGGCGGTGTCAAAGTCTTGCTGTGCGATTACCCGCCGTTGTAGCAAGTCCTGATCTCGCCGATAGGTTACCAGAGAGAGATCTAGGGCCGCTTGCGCTTCCTTTAGGGTCGCCTTGGCCTGATTCAATTGCTGGTCGACCTGAGGGGTATCGAGCTCGGCCAAAACCTCTCCCGCTTTCACTTGAGCGCCGATATCGAAATACCACTTCTTTAGATAGCCGCTGGTTTGGGCGAATACCGGCGCCTGAATGTAGGCTTGGGTTTGGCCTGGCAGCTCCACGGTAACTGCTGCAGGTAATCGTTCCGGTTTAACGACGGTAACTGTCTGCTCAGAAGCGGCTTGGGTTGCCTGTTGCTGAAGTTTCTCGGTTGTAGCCGACCTGGTTATTAAACCGTATACGGCCAGCGCTGCCAAGACGACCAGGCCGGCGAATAAGAAGGGGATAAGCCGGCCGCTTCGCCGCGGCGCACGCTTGACGCCGGGGGATCCCTGAGCGGGACTAGAATCTTTTTTCTGGTTTTGTTGAAGCACAATTTCGTCCATATAGTTTCAAGAAGCCCTAGATCATGGTTTCGCGGATTCCGGTTTTTGGGCCTGCTCAGGGAAATGGTAGCGGCGCCGCATCATCATGAAGACGGTTGGCACAAAAAATAGGGTACCGACGGTAGCCAGAATGAGTCCACCGATAACGGCTCGGCCGAGGGGCGCGTTCTGTTCGCCGCCTTCACCCAAGCTCAACGCCATGGGTACCATACCGATAATCATCGCTAGAGCGGTCATGACGACAGGTCGCAAACGAATGTATCCCGCCTGCAGAGCGGCTTGATAGGAGTCTCGCATTTCAAGTAGTTTTTCGTTGGCGAACGTGATCACCAAGACGCTATTGGAAGTAGCCACTCCCATACACATGATGGCGCCCATCAGCGCGGGAACGCTTAGCGTCGTGCTGGTAATAAAGAGCATCCAAACAATGCCGGCTAAGGCGCAGGGAAGTGCCGTGATGATAATAAACGGTTCGGTCCAAGATTGGAAGTTTACCACCATCAACAGGTAAACAAGAACGATAGAAAAGACTAGACCCAGGTAGAGGCCCGAAAACGACGATTGCATCGTCTTGGTCTGTCCGCGAACGATTAGCAAGCTCCCTTTAGGTAAGTCTTTCTTCGCTGCGTCCACCAGCTTCTGAACCTGGTCCGACACGTACCCTAGATCCTTCCCGTCGACATTGCCGTAAATGTTAATCACTGGCCTGATATCGTAGTGGTCGACTACCGGAGAGGTTGTGCTGCGGGAAATGCTGGCCACGTTACCTAAAATCTGAGGAACGGTTCCAGTACCGCCGAGAATCGGTAAATTTCGAAGCGCATCCAGGGAGTCCATTTGGTATTGCGGCTCCTGTGTGCTCACTTGATAATTAACGCCGTTTTTCGGATCGACCCAAAAGTTCTGAGTAGTTGACTGGGAACCAGCCAGCGCCCCTAGCACGCTGTTGGCCACGTTTTGTTCTTGAATGCCCAGCATCGAAGCCTTGGTTCTATCAACGACAACGTTGAAGCGGGGTACATCGTTCGGTTCTTGGATACGCAAATCGACTAACCCGGCGACCTTGCGCATCTGGCTCATCAACCGGCTGGCAAACTGGAAATTCGCGTTCTTGTTGAGACCCTGTACCTGCACGTTGATCGGCGCGGGAAGTCCGAAGTTAAGAATCTGCGCCACGATGTCTGCAGGAGGAAACCAGTACTCGATATCGGGAAATTCCTGAGGCATCTGCCGGCGGATTGCCCGAACGAGTTCGTTAGTTGGAGTATGCTTCTCCTTGAGCGAGACCAGGATATCACCATCCGCGGCGCTCGTGGTCCCGCTAGTGTTATAGGAAAGATTGATGCCGCTGTAAGGAATGCCCAGGTTATCAATGATACCATCAAGTTGATCCGCAGGGACTATCCGCCGCAGCATCTGCTCGATCAAATCCGCGTTCCGCGCCGTTTCCTCGACCCGAGTTCCTGCCTTCATCCGGATGTGCATATCGAAACGACCGGCATCGACGTCGGGAAAGAAGTTTTCGCCGAGGAACGGAAAGAGAGCCAGGGAAGCCACCGCAAATGCGAGGACAGAGATAACTGTGACCTTCGGATGACGCAAGCACACGCCTAAGAGGTCGCGATATCCTTCTCGGAACCTGCTGAACCCGTTTTCAAAACTCTGTGAGATTCTGCCGAAGATCGTCTTCGGAGTTACCGGCTCATGAGAGCGATGGCGATCCAGTTCGGGCGGCAGCAGATATTTGGCGAACGTGGGGACAACAGTTCGCGATAAGAGATACGAGGCCAGCATAGCGAATACCACAGCTTCGGCTAGCGGTACGAATAGATACTTGGCGGTCCCGGCGAGGAAGAAAATCGGGACAAAGACAATGCAAATACAGAGTGTTGATACCAGAGCCGGAATGGCGATCTGAGAGGCACCCTGCAGGATGCAGTGAGTGATGTCACCACCCTCTGCCATGTTACGATGGATGTTCTCAATTTCGACGGTGGCATCATCAACCAGAATACCGACTGCTAGCGCCATTCCGCCGAGGGTCATGATGTTGATGGTTTCGCCGAGCATGCTCAGCACTACAATGGAACAGAGAATAGATAGCGGAATGGAAACACAGATGATCAATGTGCTTCGCCAACTGCTCAGAAACAAAAGAATCATCAGCGCGGTTAGAGCTGCCGCGACCACTGCTTCGTGGAGCACATTTTCAATGGCCGCACTTACGAAGATGGATTGGTCCGTCAACAAGGTAAGATTGAGACTCTCTGCGCCGGCCGGGAGCGTCTGCTTGATCTGTGGCAGGATCTTTTTTACGCCGTCCACAATATCCAGAGTGGAGGCAGCACCGATCTTCTGGATGTCGAGCATTGCGGCTCTGGAGCCATCAAAGCGGACTACGTTGGTCTGGGGGATGAAACCGTTCCGGACATTGGCGACATCGCGTACGTAGATTGTGCTGCCATTCGGCAGGGATTTGATCGGGAGCGCATTAAGCTCGTCAATCGTTTGAGGACTTGAATTTAGATCAACCTGATACTCGAACGGACCGATTTTCATCGTCCCGGAGGGCAGGATCAGGTTTTGATTGCCCATCGCGTTGACTACGTCGACCGGCGTCAGGTTGAGGGCCTGCAGTCTTTGGTAATTCAGATCGACCGAGACGTATCGTTGCTTGCCGCCATAGGGGTAGGGAACGGCGGCGCCCGGGACCGTAATCAATTGAGTCCGGACGAACTGCAGAGCTAAATCGTTGAGCACCTGCTCGGAGAGGCCTTCACCGGATAAGCCGATGCGAAGCACCGGGACATTAGTAGCGGTGTAAGCGATAACCAGCGGTGGGGTCATTCCGGGAGGCATTTGCCGAAGGGCCGCTTGGGAAATTGAAGTGACCTGGGCGACGCCGGAAGCCAGGCTGGCGTTCGGCTGTAAAAATACCTTTATGACCGAGATCCCGTAGAGTGACTGCGACTCGATGTGCTCGATATTGTCAACCGTGGTCGTGAGGCTCCGTTCAAACAACGAAGTTACGTGGCTTTCCATCCCCTCCGGGGACATCCCGGCGTAATTCCAGAGGACCGAAACCACCGGTATATTAATCGAGGGAAAAATGTCCTTTGGACTCTTCACGATGGCCACGACGCCGGCGATCAAAATCAGAATCGCAAAGACGGTGAACGTGTAGGGACGCCTAAGTGCTAAAGCTACGATCCACATGGATATTGTTTAGGTTCTGAAATAAATCGGCATCCGGACGGAGTGGAAAGTACTATTGCCTGGGGCATCAGTAAACCGACAGATTGGTCAAGACGTGGGCCTCAATGCCTCGGTTCTGCCGGTTTTGGCGCCCTGAATGACGTTAGCTCTTTCTCCTCGGCCGCCGAACAAGCTCGGTAGATTCGATTTCCAAAATGAGTTGCTGTACGCGGTCGACTGCAGCCCGTCCGCGTCTGCTCTTAAGAAGCGGCTCGAATATGGCAGCCAGGCTTCGCGCATTTTTGATCGTCGATGGCAATCTTGCGGTGCCGATACGCCGAGAAAGATTGTCATAGAGATCCGCAAGTTTCGCGATCTGCACGGTTTCTGGTGCATTAAGCAGCTTCTCATGGTACTCGCGTTCTCGTTGTCGCTTGGGGAGGGCCGCATCTTTGGTTAACAGGTCAACGTATTGAGCAATCGTCTTGCCAAACCGCGCTTCGATTTCCTCGATGCCGGTATCGGTGTCCTCGACTACGTCGTGGAGAATGCTCGCGACGATGGTTGCAGTATCGTTAATGCGGAACACATCTCTTAAGACCCAGCAGACCCGTACCACATGGGCAAAATAGGGGGTCACACCGTCGGCCAATGTCTGCTGACGATGCTTTACTGCCGCGTACCGAAACGCCTGGAGAACAATTTGGGTGGACGAATCGAGCTCGGATTTCGGCGACTCCTTCGGCGCCAGCCAGTTGAGCAAACCTCCACTACTGGCAAATGCATTGGCGTTGGCGAGGAGCGCCGGCTGCGGCACCGGAGCCGGCGGGCCGCGTCGGACTCTTCGGCTACTCTTCTTCGGGCCAGGACGACGTGGCTTCAATGTTTCGTGCCTTTATAACACCGACAACCCGGAGATACATAGCGGTGCGGGTCGGGCACCCCGAAGACCTTGTGGAATCCGGCCGCTGCCGGACCGCTATCGAGGTATTTGGGCAACACGCGTCCTAACTTTTAACGTGCACGTGCGCTTAGTCGGCCGTCAGAATCGCTCCAGTGGCCGAGTACCCGTGGAGAAAGCTTCGGTTTCCTACGGGACCGATTTCTCCATTGCAAAACAGTCCGGCGGTTGGGCAAGCTCCGAACGCTTGGGCAACGATGCCGGCGTCATGGTTGGAGACACCGAATAGACTTCGACCTCGCCCGTTGCAGACAAATAAGAGAATACCCAATGATTCGCGGATATTTGCTGCGGTAGACCGGCACGCATCCAACATGTCTTGATGGGCCGATTTCGGGTCACGAACTTGGAATTGGACTGTTTGCCCTACGCGCGGGTAAGCAGCGACAGCCAGCGCTCCCATTTGGGGATCTGCACCAAGAATGTTGCGAATCAGGAAATCGCCGCGCTTAAACTCGTCGATGTATTCGGAGGCGGCCAGTCCGAGAAAAAGGTTGTTCCGGACGGCGTTGCGCTCATCGGCCGGAATCGTCATGAAGGCAGACTCGAGGGTTTGATAAGCGGAGACGTTCCCGATCTCGAGAATGAAATTGTCTTCCGCTTTCGTAATTGGGGACGGGTCGCCGATCGGCCGGCATCCTTGACTAATGAGAGCGCGAAGCTGCAACGGCGACTTGAGGCCAACCAGTAAAATCGAGGCAGCGGTCAACTCGCCGTCTCGAAACAGAAAATATTCGGATTGCTTGCCGGCGGCCAAACCTCCGACGATAGGGGTTTCCGGATAAGCCGAGTTCCAGCTGCCTAACCATTCTTCGAGATCGTGCAACGCCGGGTTTGCTAGCATGATCCAACCGCGGCTAGCCTCCGGCCGGATATTGGTGAGCTCATGCCACGACTCCGGCGCGTTTGAATCAATATCTTCTTCCGAAATGCTAAATACATCGAAGCTATCTTCCGGTAGCACTAGTAACATCACGCTTAGCCCGGACTGTCCTTCCAATTCGGTTTCGAATCCGATGACAGCGGACCCGGAGCAGCCAACTAGCCGTGGCACATGGGCGTGGAGCCGAATCAATTCCAGCGTGTCTTCCAAGTGAGGTTGCCAGTCTGAGGTGACAAAAACGAACCCCAAGGCCGCGTTGGCCCCGAGTTCGTTCCGTAGCTTCTCAGCCAAGGAAACCACCTGCTCCTCGGAGTAGACTCCGGCATAGAGAAAGGAAGCCGCTTTGACAGTCATTGCATCAATCTACGAAACCGTACGTGAGATTCAAAACCTCCTGATGCTGTGTGTCCATTTTTTCTTTAGCCTGAGGCGGTGAAAGCGAATAATCCGGATATAGCGGAATATTTGCCGCTGACGAGGATCTTCTTACTTTCTCTGGTCGAAATAATGAACGTAATCATTACTGGGGGCCCAAGTAGCGAGCCCATTGACGAGGTTCGCCTGATCACCAACCGTTCAACGGGAGAGCTGGGCTTAATCTTGGCTCAAGCTTTCTGGCAAAGCGGTCATCAAGTGAGTCTTTTCTTAGGGCAACTCTCGCAGTTTCGGCACCCGCAGGCTACCTATTTTGATCGCAACGAAGACCTTCTGCGGATGCTTAGGGAGATCAATGAGAGCAAGTCGGTGAATGTTGTCTTACATGCGGCTGCGCTGGCCGATTTTCAGGTCACTGCGGTTCGAGCTGGGAACCAGGACGTCGGCTTAAGAAAAATTGGCAGCGAACATCCAATATTATCGGTCGAGCTTGCTCCGAAACAGAAAGTGATCGCTGGGCTGCGTGATCTTTTTCCCAATGCTCTCATTGTCGGCTGGAAACTAGAGCTCGAGGGTTCCCGGAACGATCTTATTCAGGAGGCGACCGCGCAGGTCAAAAAGAATCGGACCGATGCCTGTGTCATCAACGGCCGAGCGTTCGGTGATGGTTTTGGGTTCTGCACCGGGGAGGGGTTGGGGGAGTCTCTTTTGTCGAAACCCGAGTTGGCTGATTTTTTGGTCGAGTGGAGCGAGCGGCGCTGGCAGCACTTCGCGAATAGCATATAGCATATAGCAGATAAGGAGTTCAGGAGTTGCAGGAGTGCGGGCAGATCCCCGTGGAGCGCTGCCTCGCTTCCTCCGTCGTCCCATGCCTGCGGGACTATGAAGGACAAGTCGCGAGGTCGACTCTTGGTGGGGCGAGGGCCTGCCGCGCAGTAGGCTTGGCGGAGGCGGGCTCCCGAAAGACCCAAAGGCTTTCGCAACGGAGATGATGTGCACCTTTCGATGATAGGCAACAGAACGTGCCGAGCCGGAACCAGAGGGTTGATTTCGATTTCGACCAGGTCATGCCTAACGCCTCATGAATTAGGTTTGCAACCCCTTTCGCTTGTACTATTTTCCGGCTTCACTGCATCGCGCGCGATTAGCTCAGTGGTAGAGCGCTTGCTTCACACGCAAGAAGTCGCAGGTTCGAACCCTGCATCGCGCAAATCAACCAATAGAGAAGGAAGGCGTAAGAGGCGTGCACAACGGAACCGCGTCTCAAGGTTCAGCCCCGTCACATTGTTTCCGCCAGTCTGGCAGCATTGAACGCTGTCCGGTCCTTTGAAATTCACTTTCTCCGACGTCAGAATAATTGTACCCGGAACAAGCAGCGATCAAGAGTACAGCTCCAACTAGGAGGAGCATCCGTGCGAGTACACTCTCCAGGTTAAGCGCCAATTCTGGCCTGCGCGCTTTACCAGCCAGGACGTTTCTGCCAATCCATCGGAATCGGAGCGTCGTACGATTGTGTACATGTGACTGACAATGGCAGGCGCTTCCGAACGCTTCCGAACCGCGAGAATTCATGACGGTCGGGCTTCTATGAGATGACATTCATCCTCGAGCCAATTCCGAACGCAGGTGGCGATTGCTGCCACACTGCAGGTCAGAGCATTCATCGTGTTCAGCCATAGAGACTTCTCGGGATCGCTCGAATGCCAACCCTTTGGGCTGAACGTCACAACTGATCCATCTTGATGTCGCCAACTGAGATAGAAACTCACATACGGATATGCGATGGATGCCCGTCTCTGGATGCGCGAGGTTGTTGCCGTGACTGAGAATGCAGGGTATCGGACGTTTTGGAGGCTACCCTGAAATCGTTCGGTCGAGTGCTTCCCGGTTGACAACATCCACCTCTCGGTTGCCCAAAACGGAGGAGTTAGAGTCAAAAACGGTGAAATAGTTTTGCTCAGTCGGTGTCAATTGCATCGCTGACACGTTGGGCCCTAACCCTCTTAGGATAACCCTTATCGTCTTCCCTGTTTTTGAAGGGTGTCTTGTATGTCTACGAAGTCGCGTGGGCAGCGGACCACTAAACCCATTTTGAGTGGATCCAAGACCTAAACTGCAAGCGTAAGGAATTAACGCGTCTTATCCTCGCTTCTGTCGATCTCGTCCAAGAAAACGAAATCCCGACAGACAACACCTAAACAAAAAAAGTTAATCGTATGGCAGAAAACGAGAAGAAAGCGGCTCGCGCCGTTAAAGTAGAAGGTGCACCCGATCCGTCAAAATTGGGGAAAGTGCTCAGTGAAGCCGACGCGCACGCCGAGGTTCAGGGCCGTTCGGTGGTCGTGTACGTTGTTTGTCCCCATTGCGGGGCTCCTTGGTACGCAGATCTGGAATTCGAGGGTCAATTGTTTAACTGCCCGGCTTGCGACAATGCGGTGGCAGTCTACGCCTAGTCATCACCGAAGAACAGGAGCGGTAGATCGACTACCGCTTCTGTTACGACGTGGTGAGAAACTCAACAACGCGCCGTTCGGACCATAGTTGGTTAGTGCGAGCCAGATCAATAAATCCCATATGGCCTCCCGATTCTGGCGCTTCTAAGAACAGATAAGAATGCTGTTCGGCTTCGGCAAAGGGAAAGCATTCCGGTGTGAGAAACGGGTCATCGCGGGCGTTCAAAAGCAGAGTGGGAACGGTTAGGCGATCTAGATACTGTCGCGCGCTTGACTTCGTCCAATAATCCGCTGCATCGCGAAAACCATGGACCGGTGCGGTGTAGCGATCGTCGAATTCCTGGAATGTCCGGATGGTTCGACACCGACTCGTGTCCAGCTGATCGGGAAATCTTAGCGCCTTGGCTTCAACTTTAGCGATCAGGCTTTTCATAAAGCGCCGCAGATAAATCCGATTGCTCCAACGTTGATCGAGGGCTCGCGCGCTGGCGGCGAGATCGATCGGCACCGAGATCGCCACGGCGCCAATCACCGCTGGATGCGGGCTAGATTCGCCGAGATACTTCAGGGTCAAGTTCCCTCCTAGGCTGAATCCAATCAGCGCGATCCGCGAGTATTTCGTGGCGGCGAACCGAATCACTGCCCCTAAATCGCCAGTCTCGCCACTATGATAAGACCGTGGCAGCCGATTCATCTCTTTTCCGCACCCGCGGAGATTCCAGGCGAGCACATCCCATCCCGCCGCGTGAAGCGCGGTCGCCATCCCGAGATTATAATTACCGTCAGAGCATCCCTCTAACCCGTGCGACAGAATCGCCAACTTGTCTCTGCCCGTTCGCGCCCAGTCGAGATCAAGGAAATCGCCGTCCTCCAATTCCAACCGTTCGCGCTCAAAAGCGATGCTCAATCTCCGAGGCAAAAGCGCAGGCAGGATCGTCTGGATATGCCCGTTGCGGAGGAAGGCCGGCGGGTGAAAACGAGAAGTGAGGATGGGCATATAGGCTAACTCCGGAACCATTAGTCGCGCAATAATCCAGGCTCGATGTAGAGAGCGACCCGCAATGTGTCGAGCCGCTATGATGATAAACCATTTTGTTCAAGGTGTTGGCAGGTTCGACAGGCACTTGACCCGAGGTTCCGAGCTGATACCGTGTCATCGGTGGTCTACAGGGAACAGCCATTGAGGGGGGGTGAGGCTGGGTCATCATCTCCAGAGTGTTGTTTGGCGGTGGTTTGCGGTTCGCTTCTCAGGGCGGGACCAGCAGGCTAACTCGAAATGGATGAAGACTTTGCAGGGGGAGCACTATGAAACTTCATGTAAAAAGAGCGCCGCGCGGGCACAAGCTTCGCGTAAGAAGATACGATGGACGGAACCGCAAAATCTACGCGATCAAAATCTTCGACGTCGTTATCGGGATTTCTTTTGTATGAGTGACTAAAGGGAGGGCTTTTCCTCGAGTCGACCACCCTCTGCTCGAGTCGAGAGTTGAGCAACCGCCCCCGCTTCGTTCTGTACCAATCGACGGTTCGTGTGGTAGATTTCGGTTCTAAAGATTGGAATCTCTCTCGGGGCCTCGATTCCGATTTTGACAACATCGCCGTCGATTCTGGTGACTTTGATGAGGATGTTATCGCCGATTACAAATCCTTCTTGCGCTCTTCTCGACAGAATTAGCATAACGAACCCCGGCAACCTCGACCACTTCAATCGCTCGCAGGTATACTTTTTTTGACGGGTTACCATTGCTGTTGCGTATGACAAGAGCTGCCATGGACAAAGAGCTAGACCATCGATTCGCGTACCGCACATTACTCGAAGAACTTTTCCCGAAACGGCCGAAGATCCAATTCCAAGGTCCAGGCCGATCGATCTTGAATACTGAGCTGCCAATAGGCTTCGGCCATGGCATCGGGGTCGAGCAACGGCTCGCTTGACGCTATCGCATCTGCCGTTCCTGGATCGCCAATGGCCGCGTCGATCACGATATGAGCAACATGAATCCCTTGCGGCCACAACTCGCGAGCCATGCTTTGAGCCAACCCGCGCAAGGCGAATTTTGAGCTGCTGAACGAGATGGAGGCGCCTCTTACCGAAGAAGTGGCGCCCGTGAATAGGATCACCCCGGCTCCCTGTTTAAGCATTCCGGGAACCACAGCTTGAGCACAGAGCAATCCGCCGAGGGCGCCAACCGCCCAACTCTGAGTGAACCGCTCAGGGTCGATGGTTAGCAGGGTTTGTCCAAGCGGGCCTCCAGCGCTGGCGTGAAAAACCAGGAGATCGATCGGTTCGAGCTCGGTCTGGAGATGCGCAAAGGCCGCTTTAACTTGGGCGGCATCACTCACATCGGCTTTAGCTGAGGCCACAGGTACATTGCTCTCCCGCAATTCGTCGGTGAACCGCTCGAGATACTCACCGGATCTGGCGATCAACCCAACTCCACACCCTTCCTTCGCCAACTTGCGCGCGATCGCTGCTCCTGACCCTGGGCCTACTCCGGCAATAACACCTGTCTTTGGTCGAAACGGATTCATAAACGGCGAATGGTTCCAGAACTGACGAATGTACCTATGGCGTGGTTGAGACCTCCGCAAGCTTCGCTTCTAAGTCCTTGATTCGTTTTAGCAGAGGATCGGCTAAGCCGCGCACTTGGGTCTCAGTGAAGCGGGGTACGATATATTTCGGGCAATTCCAATGGAATGCTTCCACTTGGATGATGATACCGCGCTCAACGCTGGTGGCGCCCGGATCGTTCTCAATCTTCCTCAGCGCCTCGGGTAGATCGTCTCCTTCCACAAGCTTCGCCTGACCAAAAATCTTTAGCCGAGCTCGGGCGGGATAGTCGATCAGGAACAGCGATACGCGAGGGTTTTTCAGGATGTTGCCGAAAGAGAGGTATTGGCGATTCCCTTTAAAGTCAGGGAAGCCTAAGAGGTTGTCATCCAGCACCTTCAGAAACCCGGGCGAACCACCCCGATGCTGAATGTAAGGCCATCCATTCTCGTTAACTGAAGCGAGAAAGAACGTGTCTTGGGCCTCGATGAACTCGACCTCCTCGGGTCCGAGTTGATGGTTGGTGACGGGCCCGGATTCGAGGCGACAATAACTTGAGCGACTGCCCCAGCGTTCCTGGAAGTGCTTGACTGCATCACTGGTCGCAATTTCTAAGTAACGATCGGTCATGGTGGAGGAGTTCAGGAGTTCAAGGAGTTCAGGTCGAAATATACAGACAGATCTGTCTATTTCGCAAGTGAGATTTGCGATTCCCGGTGAACTGAACTAATAAGCTTTTCGTGCTCTCGATTCGATGACTGCCGTTTTGTCTATTTCCAAAGAGGAGTCGGCCTCGCACCGGCGGGTTTCAGGGATTTCGGCCTCGCGCTTGTCCGCCGAAGCCCCGCGTTACCCAATGCCACGCTCAGCCTCGCCAGCGAGGCACGCTCCACGAGTGGCACGTCTGGCGAGGGCGGAAGCGAGGCAGGCTCCAAAATCAACTAAAAGGGATCAACTGCTGGAAACCGCTTGGCGATTGTTTTATCGCGATGGTTATCATGCTACCGGGATTGACCGGATACTGGCGGACGCCGGCGTCGCTAAAATGACGCTCTATAAGCATTTCCGGTCGAAAGAAGAGCTCATTCTGGCGGTCCTGGAAAAGCGTAGCGAGTTGTTTCGGGAATCGTTTTCGCGGTTTCTGCAGGCAAAGAAACGCACCCCGGATCAACGACTTCTTGGCGTGTTCGAATGGTTAATTAGCTGGATCAAGAGCAAAGAATTTCGCGGCTGCTTTTTCCAGAAAGCGATGGCCGAGTACCAAGAGGTGCAGGATCCGATTCATCAGGCAGCACTGGCGCATAAAGCAGCTTTCCACGGTGAGATACGGCGGCTGGTTGCAGAAGCGGGGTTGAACAGAGCCAAAGGACTAGCTGATCAGCTCGCGCTCGTGGTGGAGGGCGCGATCGTGAATTCGCATGCCATCGGGTCATCTACGCCGGCGCTGCATGCCAAGGCAGCGGCGGCAGCGCTGATCAAGAACGCAAGACGCTCGCGCAACGGACGCTAAGGGCGCAACGCGAGCGTCGCTCTAACCAATCTGCCCCGTTGCGTCCTTTGCGCGAGGCTCTTCTAGCGTCCGTTGCGCGAGGCTGATCGGATTTTCGTTGGCGCATGGATCGCTTCTCAGCTTGATTGCCGAGCATGTCTGGACCGAAAGAATACCTGGTTATCTCCAGTTCATTACGAGCTTCGAGCCGGAGCCGGATCTTGGCGGAATACTTGCATCAGTATTATGAAAGCCAACAGGTGAACTGCGCGTTCCTTGATCTGCGATCTTTCAGTTTGCCGCTGTGTGACGGAGATGCCGCCTACAGTCATCCCGACGTCGCCAAGTGTGCGGAGCTAATCACTGGCGCCCGAGTTATTATCGCGGCGACGCCGGTTTATAATTTCGATGCCTGTGCTGCTCTAAAAAACTTGATCGAATTGACCGGTGATAGCTGGGAGGACAAAGTAGTCGGGTTTCTTTGTGCGGCGGGCGGGTCGTCCAGTTATATGTCGGTAATGGGCTTAGCCAATAGTCTGATGCTTGATTTTCGTTGCTTGATCATTCCGCGCTTCGTGTACGCGACGCGTAACGATTTTACCGATGATAAGATACCGACCGATGAGGTTAAAGCACGGGTGACCAGACTGGCTCAAGCGAGTCTCGCTATCAGATACCAGGACTAAAAAATATGGACACGACGCAACCTTCGGGCGTGTTGGCGCCCGCGCTAACGGCTTTTACCGAACAACTTGAGATCGACGCTGAGCGGACAGTCGCCCATTTTCAATGGTTACTTGAACAGGGGTGTGACGCTCTCGTCGTCTTCGGTACGACTTCGGAGGCGAACTCCCTTTCGGTGCCGGAACGAACTCGCTTTCTCGAATACTCGATCTCCAAAGGAATTGATCCAGGAAACCTGTTGCCTGGGACCGGCTGCTGTTCACTGCCGGATTCGGTTGAACTCAGCAAGCACGCCGTCGGGTTAGGTTGTCCCGCGGTTTTGATGTTGCCGCCTTTTTATTACAAGGCTATCTCCGATGAAGGCCTATTTCGTTATTTTGCGGCTCTAATCGAGGGCGTCGGTGATGAGCGTCTCCGCATCTATCTCTATCATATCCCGCCCGTTTCCCAGGTGTCTATAAGTCTGGAGCTGATAGAACGGCTTATCACCGAGTTCCCGGGCACTGTGATCGGGATGAAGGATAGTTCTGGTGATTGGAAACACACCCAGGAAGTGCTTAATAGGCTCACGCCTGCTGGTTTCCGCGTGTTTCCCGGAAACGAAATGCATCTCTTGTCGGCGCTGCAAGCCGGTGGGAAAGGTTGCATCTCCGCTTTCGCAAATCTTAATCCGGCGCTGCTTCAGAAGGTATTCCGGAGTTGGCAAGGACCGGAAGCAGCCTCGCTTCAGCAGGAAGTGGAGCGTCAGGGTAAGGCCCTTCGTAAATATCCGGTGATACCCGCGTTGAAGGCGATTTTGGCGCAGTCGCGGAAGGATCCGGGATGGGAAAATATCCGGCCGCCGTTGGTACCGCTTTCGGGGGCACAGAGAGAGGCTTTGTTTGTAGATCTCGGTCTCGCCTAACGAACGCGGGCGGGCCGCTACGGGGCACTGTCGAATAGCAGATAGCAAATTCGCCTGGCGGCGTTTGAAGGACGCTCGGCGGGCCGTGCAATCCGGCTGGGCCTGCTTCAGACCAGATGACAGCGCATATCGTATGAACCGCCGCTTTCGACGACGAGGACGAGGACGAGGACGAGGACGACCATCCAATGTGGAACCTGGCCGGTGAACGTTCGCACTTGGCGTCGAGTGTCGTTAAAGTAGGGAATGGCCACGATACTCTCGGTCACAGAGCTCACGCGTCACGTGCGGGATATTTTAGAGAGCCGGCTTGGCGAGGTCTGGGTGGAAGGAGAGATTTCTAACTACCGGAAACAGTCATCCGGGCATCATTACTTCACGTTAAAGGATGACCGGGCGCAATTGGCGTGCGTGATGTTCTCGCGAGCTTATTCGGCTCGATCCGGGCTCGTCCTAAAGGATGGGATGCAGGTGCAGACTTTCGGCCGGCTAACGGTGTACGAAGCCCGCGGCCAATATCAATTGGTGGTCGAGCTGGTCCAAACCAAAGGCCAAGGCCTACTGCAGGCCAAGTTCGAGGCCTTGAAAAGTAAGCTTCAGGCGGAAGGCTTGTTTGATCCGGAACACAAGAAGCCGCTGCCCTCGTTCCCGCGGTGCGTGGCCCTGGTGACATCGCGGTCGGGAGCGGCCTTGCAAGACATGCTGAACATTCTGCAACGGCGGAGCCCCTGGCTGCGAATCTTGATCTGTCCGGTCCGGGTCCAAGGCGAGGGAGCCGCGGGTGAGATTGCGGAGATGATTCGATACCTCGACCGGCAGCGAGTTTCGCTGGTGGTTGATGTGATAATCGTGGCTCGCGGCGGCGGCAGCCTGGAGGATATCTGGGAATTCAATGAGGAGGTGTTAGCCCGGACTATTTACGGCTGCGATCTGCCGATTATTTCTGCTGTGGGACACGAGATCGATTTTACGATTTCCGATTTTGTGGCGGATCTCCGAGCACCGACGCCGAGCGCAGCGGCCGAGTTGGTGGCTCCTTCGCAAGAAGCGTTGCTCGATTCACTGGCTGCCAAGCAATCCGCTCTAGTTCGGTTGGCCAAACAAGCAGTTGAAGTTGGGGTTTTGCGGCTGAACCGGCTCAAAGAGGCTCGGGGATTGCGTGACCCAGGAACGCTGATCCAAGATCGACAACAGAAAGTTGATCAGATCGAGGTTCGCCTTCTCCAGATGCTTCGGTGGACGGTTGAACATCACCGGACGCATACGAATCGTTTGGGATCATTGCTGCAGGCCTATCGACCTGGGCAAGTGGTGGCGCGCCGGAGAACAGAAGTAGCAGGGGTACAGGGCAGACTACGGAACGCAGCGAAAAACCAGCTCGAACGAGCAAAGCAACGGCTAGTCTCTTTGCAGCGGTCAACAGCCTTGCTTGGGCCGGAACAGACGTTGCAGCGAGGCTATTCGATCACCCGGAAAACGACTGGAGAAATCTTGCAGCGAAACGGTGATGTCGAGCCAGGAGACGAGATTCTTACAAGGTTGGCTGAAGGGGAGGTGAGATCGAAAGTTTTGCCGGAGAAATAAGGGTCTATTGTGCCGATCGCGTAGGCAACCCCAACGTCGCAGTCGCGGGGTGCAATTCGGACTTGGCGCAATACTCCAACACTCCGCACTCCATCACTCCGCGTGCCGGATTCGAGGACGAGGACGACGACGAGGGCGAGAACGATGCGCCTGGTGAGGGCGGGTCGGGACTAATAAGGATGCTTTTTGAAGGCAACCACGCCGAGTGGGGGCAGATTGATGCTAATTGAATGGTTTTGACCCTGCCACGGAATGGCGTCCGCGTGGACACCACCGAGATTCCCGACATTGCTTCCGCCGTAGGTTTCCGCGTCCGTATTTAGGATCTCTTCGTAAAACCCTTCACCGATGGCTCCAAGCCGATAGGCGTGGCGCGGGATCGGGGTGGCGTTGACTACAAACATCAGGGTCGGACCATTCTCCGGCTTACGTAAATAAGCGACAACGCTGCTCTCGGCGTCATGAAAATCGACCCACTCAAAGCCTTCGTACGAGTCATCCAGTTGCCAGAGCGCCGGCTCGTTCTTGTAAAGATAATTCAAGTGCTGGACCAGGCGCCTGAGGCCGTCGTGCATGGGGAACTGTAAGAGGTGCCAATCGAGGCTGCAGTCGTGGTTCCATTCCTGCCATTGCCCGAATTCGCCGCCCATGAAAAGCAACTTTTTCCCGGGGTAGGAATACATCCAAGCGTAGAACATCCGCAGGTTAGCGAACTTCTGCCACGGATCACCCGGCATCTTATTAATCAGCGATCCTTTGCCGTGAACGATTTCGTCGTGGCTGAGCACCAGGATGAAGTGTTCCTGGAACGCGTAGAGCAAGGAGAACGTGATATCGCCCTGATGATATTTCCGGTGAACGGGCTCCCGGCTCATGTAGACCAGGAAATCGTGCATCCAGCCCATATTCCATTTGAACCCAAACCCGAGCCCGCCCAGGAAGGTCGGACGGGAGACTCCCGGCCAGGCCGTCGACTCTTCGGCGATGGTCATAATGCCGGGGAATCGTTCATAGGAAACTTCGTTGAAGCGCTTCAGGAAATAGATGGCGTCAAGGTTTTCTCGGCCGCCGTGGATATTGGGAATCCACGCGCCCGGCTGCCGGGAATAGTCGAGGTAAAGCATCGACGCCACTGCGTCTACGCGGAGGCCGTCGATGTGATACTCGTCGAACCAGAACAAGGCGTTTCCGATTAGAAAATTTCGGACTTCGTTCCGGCCATAATTAAAAATCAACGTGCCCCAGTCTTGATGTTCCCCTTGACGTGGATCCGCGTGCTCATAGAGATGCGTTCCATCGAACTGGGCTAATCCGTACGCGTCTTTCGGGAAATGGCCTGGTACCCAGTCAAGGATGACTCCGATACCGGCTTGATGGCAAAGATCGACAAACTCGCGGAATTCGTCAGGATTCCCAAACCGACTCGTGGGCGAGTAATACCCGGTGATTTGATAACCCCAGGACCCGTCGAATGGGTGTTCAGCGACCGGCATCAACTCGATATGAGTGAAGCCCATCTCCTTCACATATTTGATCAACCGATCCGAAAATTCGCGATAACTCAGATAGCGGTTATTCTCTTCCGGAATTCGGGCCCAGGAGCCGAGGTGAACCTCATAGACACTCACCGCTTCCTTGTGCCATTGCCGGGTCCGGCGAGCTTCCATCCACTCCCGGTCCGACCATGTGAACCGCTCTAAATTGAAGACCAAGGACGCCGTCTGCAAACCATGCTGGCTGTATAAAGCAAAAGGATCGCCCTTCAGGACGATCTGTCCGAAACAATTTCTGAGCTCAAACTTATAGTGCGTGTCTTCGCCGACTCCGGGAACAAAGATCTCCCAAATCCCTGCCTCGACCCGTTTACGCATGGGATGGAGCCGGCCGTCCCAGCCATTGAAATCACCGACTACGGATACCCGCTGGGCATTCGGCGCCCAGACCGAGAAAAGCACCCCGGTATGGCCGTTAACCTCCATGAGATGGGCGCCGAGTTTCCGGTAAACCTCGTAATGGGTGCCCTCACAAAAGAGATGCATATCCAGCTCACCTAGGAGCGGTCCAAAAGAGTACGGATCAGCGAGCTGAATCGTTTCGCCCGCCCAATTGGTGACTTCGAGCAAGTAGTCGAAGGGGTCGGCCTTTCCGTTTGCGGTCGCCTCGAAAACGCCTTCTTCAGCGATGCGTTGCGCCACAAATTTGGTCTTTGGGTCGGTTCGGGCTACGACCGCCAATGTTTTCGCATCGGGTCGAAAAGCTCGGAGCACTTGGGTGCCGTTGACCGAGTGGAGCCCAAGGACACCGAATGGGTCGGCGTGCTCGGCCCGGATTAACAGATCTAGGTCGTGGGGAGAGAGCGTGGCATTCATAGTAAACTGCGGAGCATTGGCTCAATTCGTTCGTGATAAAGACTCTGCGCAGAGTAATTCATAAGCAGCCGTTTCCTGCTGGCAAAGGCCAGGTCCGCCTTTAATGCGTCTGAGATTGTTTCCCCAATATTTCTAGGGGATGACCTCAGGTCAAACTTTACCACATTAGCGGGCAAGTTCGATCGCAACGGCTCGATATCCGAACAAAAGATCGGCAACCGGAGTGCAGCTGCCTCCAAGAGTGGCAGACCGAACCCCTCTTGACGAGTAGAGAATAAAAGGGCGTCAGCGGCCAGATAAAGACTCCGCAGCTGTTGTTCATCCACTTGAAATCGCTCGTTTACCCAGATAACGCGATCCGCCACGGCAAGATCTGCGGCTTGCTGCTTGAGACCGGACAAATGGGCCTCAGCTCCGGCATTGTATTGGTTAGCGGCTCCCGTGACGAGGAGGTAGGCATTGTGGCCCAGCTCGTTTAGAGCCTTCAGAATCTGGATTGCGAACCCCAGGTTTTTTCGAGGCAAAATCCGTGTCGGATAAAGGAACAGGGTCGCCTGAGTATCGATCTGGTTGAGCAATGCTTCGACCTCGGAGGTTAATCCGAGGACGGTGGCCAGATCCAACCCGTTAGGAATCACGGCCTCGACACTATTACCGGTTAATTCCCGAAATTCGTTAGCTCTGGCTTGGGAGACCGCGACATAACGAATATTGGAGTGTTTTTCGCGGATCATGTCCACGGTACTATTTCGCGGCAGCGAATAATCTTGGTTGTTTGCGGCAAGATCATGGGTCCAAGCCAGAGTTTTTACTCCGGACTCGGCGAGTTCGGTTAGCACCTGAGTTGCCGCAAGGTTGAAGGGCATGGTCATCAGGTTATGCGCAATAACGCAATCCATTCCCTGTAAAAGGGGCGTCAATTGATCCCGGAGTTTTTGTACCAAAGCAAAATAGCCGGCCCCCGGATAGCCGTTCCAGATCTCAGCTTGGGCGGCGGTGACCGATGGACTTGAGATATTTAAATCTTCGAGAACAACGGTCTCGATACTAGGGCTGAATTGGAGGCCGCTGCCACAGATCACTGATACTTCGTGTCCGGCTTTCGTCATTAACCCAGCTTGTTGGCGAAGAATCACCTCGACACCACCGACCGTTGGCCACGATGTGTAGTGCACTAGCCCGATTTGCATGCTCCCCTTTGTAGCCTGCCTGGCTCAAAAATGCGTAGGCATTTTTGTTAGGGGACGAAGCAATGTTGTCCGGACGCTCGGGGAGGGCGCGCGTCCTCGCGCGCCGCGAACGGATCTGCGCCGTGACATCGCCGAACGGGTGTGTCGGGACCGTGCTCGGCTCCGTTACCAACGGATCGCGGGGACGCGATCCCTCCCGGCGCCGTCGGCCAACCTGAGCTCGTCCCTACCGGGTAACAAAGAGACTTGAATCCGGGTCTAACTGTTTTACTTTTCGCCTCCTTCGCAATCGCGATTTTGCCAGGGTAGCTCAGTGGTAGAGCAGGGGACTCATAAGCCCTTGGTCGGGAGTTCAACTCTCCCCCCTGGCACCAGCCTTGCACGAGTTCAGGGCCCCTTTTCATCTGTAACCACCCTGAGTGTCCGCAAGGCCAGAAACCAATCGTAATCGTCCTCGTCCTCGTCCTCGTCCTCGATAGGCTAGCGTGCGCCAAGCCCGCCAAATTGTCCCCGTAACCGAACGGCGGTCCCTCTCGTTGACCGCCTCTCCCTTCCTCGTTTGGTCGGGACGCCCATGGAGCGTGCCTCGCTTGCGAGGCCGACTTTTAGCACGGATCGAGACCAGACGTTGTAGCTACGCCAGATCCGGGCATTTGGACAATCCTGGGTTCCTGGAACGCGCCCTATCGAGGACGAGGACGACGACGAGGACGATTACGAGCACGGAGCGCTACTTGCGGGTTGATTCGAGAGGAATCGCTCTCAAGGCCCGCACGCGGTCGGGAACAGGGGGATGGGTGAAGCGGAGGCCGACCAACAATGGGTGAGGCGTGAGGTTGTGCAGCGTGTCTTTGCTAAGCCGGATCAGGGCTTCCACCAACGGAGAGGAATCACCGGTCGTTTCGGCTGCGAACCGGTCGGCTTCATATTCGTGATGACGACTCCAGGCGTAGGTGGCGATCCCGAACAAGATCCCCAGCGGTTGAATCAAAAGGGAAAACAGGACCAGCCCAACGTAGTAAGAACTATGGGTTACCCCGAAGGTGGCAAATAGAGCCGGCCAAGTAAGACAGAACGAGGCGAGCAAAAACGCTAGAAACAAACTCACTTGGGCGAGCACAAACTGCTGTATGACGTGCTGCTTTTTGAAATGTCCAACTTCATGAGCCAACACCGCTACGAGTTCCGGGACCGGATGATTGTTGATGAGCGTGTCGTAGAGGGCGACGCGCTTGTTTTGACCAAAACCGGTGAAAAACGCGTTCGCTTTATTGCTGCGCCGCGAACCGTCAATGACCAACAAATCGCGGAGCGGAAAGTTTAGTCGCTGACAATAGCTGGTTACTGCATCTCTGAGTTCGCCGGGTGGCAACGGTTGGAACTTGAAGAAAAGCGGCAGAATGATGGTCGGGGCTAGATAGGTTAAGAGAATCGAGACCGCCGCTGTGACCAGCCAGGCAACCGGCCAGATCTGTATGCCAAAAGTTTGCAACAGACCGAGCACGATCGCTAAGAGTCCGAACAAGATGACCCCGGCGATCGACCAATTCTTGAGATGGTCCAAAACGAACGTCGGCCAACTGGTGCGGTTAAATCCAAAACGGGTTTCGACTGCAAATGTGCGATACAATTCAAATGGCAGTTCAAGCAGCTCGCGTGCGGTCACCAAAACGCCTACATAGAAAATTCCGATCCAGAACGGATGCAATCCCAAACCCCGGAACCAGAGATCCAGACGTTCAAATCCGTTTAGTGCCCAAAATAAAAGGAGGGCAACCAGCATTACGGTGGAGCTAATGATCTCCAGGTGGGCTTTGGCGCGGGTATACTGCTGTGAACGCTGGTATTCTGAGCCGTCGTAGATTCCGGCGAATTCCGGGGGTATTTCCTCTCTTAGCGACCGCAAGTTCAGTACATTGGCGATCGTCTCGAGCAGATGGTACCCAACGAGGACGCAGATAATAAAGCCGGCGATCATAAGAGGCGGATCAGGTTCTATACCCCCAAACGGACACGAATGTACGCGAAAAATAAGTCCGTCGGTAGGAATGGGCTCCCGCCTCCGCCGGGCCTACGGCGCGGCAGGCCCCGACTTCGAAAGGCCTTCAGCCTTCGCCAAGGCTACGGCGGCGGCCTGCTCGTCCCTACCGCATAAAGGGCTTGATCTTGACTGATCGGTTAAGTACGTTGGGGATTCATGAGGCAGTGCGAGTCCAAGCTAAAGCTGTTGCGGACCGCTCACGAATTAATCTCCCAGCAAAGCTACGGTTCGGTGGGAGTAGATCAAATTTGCGAGCAGTCAGGCGTCAAAAAAGGGAGCTTCTACCATTTTTTCCGTTCTAAGTCGGAGCTGACGGTCGCGGCCTATGAATATCACTGGGCTAGTCTGCAGGAAACGTTGGATCGGATTTTTTCGGCTGAAAAACCCCCGCTCGACCGGTTGGATGACTACTTCAACCACGTTGGTCAGACCCAAACTGAGCGATTTCAGAGATATGGCCGGCTGTTGGGCTGCCCATTTGTGTCGCTTGGTTGCGAGCTTAGTACCCAAGACGAGAGTATTCGCTTGATGGCGCAGAAGATTAGTGAAGGGAAACGTGTCTACTTAGAAAATACGATCCGAGAGGCGATCGAGCGCGGAGATATTTCCGGCACTGATTCGAGGGCTTTGGCCGACGCGTTACACACCTATATCGTGGGGCTGGTTCAGGAGGCTAAGATTGCCAACGATGTTCGAGTTTTGGATCGTCTAAAGTCGGGCGCCTATCGTTTGCTCGGCCTGCAGATCGCTTCGGCTGCAGTTTAGGGGTTGTTACCCATCGCAAGTGCGCTAGCCTGATTCTTGTTCGGGAATTGCTTTCCCAACTTCAACCCAAGAGGAATCAGCTACCATGTCATTTCAACCATTATACACTGCAGTGGCAACCGTCGTTTCAGGTCGCGAAGGATTTGGAGAAACGTCTGACGGGAACGTACAAGTAAATTTCGCTCTGCCTAAAGAAATGGGAGGACCGGGTAAACCTGGCACGACGAATCCGGAACAATTATTTGCCTTGGGGTATGCGTCTTGTTTCGGCCAAGCGCTTCGAGTGATCACGGCAAAGGAGCAAGTTAAAGTGGGCGAAGTAAAGGTAACTTCTCATGTTACAATTGGAAAAACCGACGCTGGTGGATTCGCTTTAACCGCGGAATTGCATTGCCATTTACCGGGGATTGATCAGGCGGCTGCGGAGAAACTGGTGGATGCAGCGCATCAGCTTTGCCCCTACTCGAATGCCACCCGTGGTAACATCGAGGTAAAGCTGGTAGTCGAATAAGGGGAATCGTAGGAACAACTATTCATGGACCTCCAACTTGCCGGGAAATCGGCTTTGGTTACCGGTTCAACCGCCGGAATAGGCTTCGCTATTGCCCAAGGACTTGCGCGCGAGGGCGCGCAAGTTCTACTCAATGGCCGGACCCAGGAGCGCGTTGATACCGCGGTCGCTGCTCTTAAAAAGAAGTTCGCGGATGCTGAAGTAGAAGGCTTCGCCGGCGATCTGGGTCAAGCGACCGTGGCTGATGAACTGCTGAACCGTTATCCGGGAATACAGATTTTGGTTAACAACCTCTCCATCTTCGAACCCAAAGAGTTCACTGCAATTACGGATGACGATTGGAGACGGTTCTTTGAGGTGAACATCCTAAGCGGGGTTCGTCTATCTCGGGGCTACTTACCGAGGATGCTGAAGAGCGACTGGGGTCGCATTGTTTTTATCTCGAGCGAATCAGCGCTGCAGATTCCGGCGGAAATGATCCACTACGGTATGACAAAAACGGCGCAACTCGCGGTCGCTCGCGGCCTGGCAGAGTTGACCGCTGGCACCGGTGTAACCGTTAATAGTGTTCTTCCGGGACCCACGGCTTCCGAGGGTGTCACTGATTTTGTAACTAGCTTGGCTAAGCAGCAGAACCAGTCGGTCGAAGAGTTTGAGCACCTCTTCTTCGAGAAGGTTCGGCCAACCAGTCTTTTAAAACGGTTCGAGTCGACCGAGGAGGTCGCCAATATGGTCGTATACGTGTGTAGCCCGTTGTCCTCGGGTACCAATGGATCGGCCTTGCGAGTCGATGGTGGCGTAGTGCGGGCCATTGTGTAGGGCCGAGCGCTCGGGTGTGGAAAGCCGGCGGGCTGCAAGAGAGAGTAATCAGTAATCAGTGTCCGGTTAAACCCGACACGCGTGGGTCAGCAGCAAATCGCTACTGATTACTGATTACTTTTGAATATGACTCCATCTATACCCCAAAAGCTGTTAGATGCCGGCATTTCGATCAGCTATGCCTTCGAACCCGGTGATCTCGGCCGGTTGACCGAGATTCACGGGATCCAAAACTTCCAGGACTATGGCTTCAGCCCGGTTCATGAGGCCTACTGCGCTCAAATCGCCTCCGATTTTATGCTGAATCCGAATCCGGGGCGTTCGAAAGCCTGGCTGGCCAAGAAGGACGGAGTTGTCGTGGGATCGGTCCTTATCTGCGAGTTACCGGATGATGTTGCTCAGCTCAGGCTTTTGTTTGCGGACAAATCCGTCCGGGGATCCGGTCTTGGCAGGTGGTTAGTGGAAGATTCTATCCAATACTGCCGCGATACCGGTTTCAAGAAGGTGTTCCTTTGGACAGTGGATGGACTCGAGCGCGCGATCTCGATTTATAGGTCGCTCGGATTTAAATTGACCGATGAGAAGACCCAGCTCGTCTGGGGGCGCGAAAGCAGGGAGCTCAGGTTCGATTTAGTTTTCACCCAATGAAAGCATTTGAAATCAAAGCATACGGCGATCCCGGTGAACTGAGTCTGGTGGATCGTCCGAGTCTCAGTCCGGCTGCCGGGCAGGTTTTGGTGCGGATCCGGGCAGTTTCTCTCAATTATCGCGACTTGATAGTTGTGCGAGGGGAGTACGACCGAAAGCCGCAAATAGGCCGAATCCCCTGTTCCGATGGTGCGGGCGAAGTGGTGGCGGTTGGGGCCGAAGTTTCTCAATTCAAGCCCGGTGATCGCGTGGCGGGTTGTTTCTTCCAAGCTTGGATGGAGGGACGATTCAAAGCGGAATATCATCGCAGCGCGCTTGGGGGCGCCATTGACGGTGTGTTGGCGGAGGAAGTTGTATTCGACCAGGACGGGCTGATTCATTTGCCGGACCTTTATTCCTTTGAAGAAGGAGCGACGCTTCCTTGTGCAGCCCTGACCGCTTGGCAGTCGCTCTTTGTGCGTGGTCGGTTGACTGCCGGCGAAAGCGTTTTGCTGCTCGGGACTGGCGGTGTCTCGATCTTTGGTCTGCAATTCGCTAAGGCAGCCGGCGCCAAAGCGATCATCACTTCCAGTAGTGACGAAAAACTGAAACGAGCACGCCAGCTCGGAGCCGACGAGGCGATCAACTATCGTTCCACTCCCGAGTGGGGTAAGGAGGCTGCGCGCTTATCTGGCGTCGATGGCGTTGATCATGTGATTGAGGTGGGCGGCGCCGGAACGTTTCAACAATCGGTGCGCGCCTGTCGTTTCCATGGGAACATCGGGCTCATTGGCATCTTGTCCGGTAAACAGGCTGCGACGGACATCTTTTCCATCGTGCCCAAGAGTTTGAACGCGTTTGGGATATACGTGGGCAGCCGCACGATGTTCGAAGAAATGAACCGCGCTTTGTCGCAAAACCGGCTCAAGCCGGTGATCGACCGGGTGTTCCCGTTTACCGAGTCGCCGGATGCATTCAGGCATTTGGCGAGCGGAGCACATTTCGGCAAAGTAGTGATCGCCGTTTAGCGGCGGGCGAGTGGAAGCGGAGAAGACGCACACGGGTCAGGGGCGGGGAACCGAATGGGACCTATGCGACTCATGGGACTCATGAGCGGCATGCCTCGTCTGTCCCATAAGTCTCATTGGTCCCATAAGTCCCATCCGTAAGCGCGCCCCGAATTTTCTTAGCGACAAGTTGACAACGATACACAGTGCTATATATCGTACGATATATAGAGAGCTGTATTATGGATATTAGACGTTTACGCGATTTCTTACTTCACGGGCCCTTTGGGGCCGCGTTTGCCGGTGGTCCATCACGTCATTACTACGAACGCCGCGGTTGCCGGCCTTCTCGCGAAGACGAGGCGCGCGATCACACTCGAGGTCCTTGGAGACATGGACCTCGGTGGCGCGGTTGGGAAGATCATTGGTCCGGCATGCCGGGCGGTCCACGTGCCCGGTTTTTTGAGTTTGGCGAAGTACGGTTAGCGATTCTCTCGCTGCTTAAGGATTCGCCGAAGCATGGGTATCAATTGATCAAAGAATTGACCGAACGCTCAGGCGGCATATACAAGGCTAGCGCCGGTACGGTTTACCCTACCCTGCAGCAGCTGGAAGATGAAGGTCTTATCGTCTCCGAAGCGCAAGAAGGTCGAAAAGTGTATCGATTGACTCCGGACGGCGCTCAGGAGCTTGAACGTGAGAAAGAGACCGTCGACCGGATTTGGGCGCGCGCAGATAGTTGGGGAGATTGGGGGCAATGGATGGGGCCTGAAGCGTTCACGTTTTTCCGGCCGCTGGGGACATTGATCAAATCGACTTTCCGAGCCGCCAGATGGGCTGATGGCGATCATGAGCGTGAAGGAAAAGTTGCTGCCATTCTCGAACGAGCGAAGGAAGAGCTTAAAAACCTCTACAAATCCGCGTCAGATTAATCGCGAAAGTTACGTTAGTGAGCGATAACAAAAAGCAGTGGGGTAGTCCGCGATCGCGGACTTCCTACTGCCGCTCTGTAAAGTTCTAGGCTGTAGGTTCTAGGTTATAGGTTTTAAGTTATAGGTTCTAGGTTTTAGATTGTAAGTTTTAAGTTGGGCGTTTGAGCTCAAAGATGAGCGGATTAGAATGTGCGACTGTCCCGACATGGGCAGGACCTACAACGTAAAAACCTATAACTCGTAGCTTTGAACCACTACTCGCCTGCTGCCTTCGTTTACATCCTGCTGATTGCAGTACTGATCGTCGTGCGGAACCTCCGGCCGCGACGAATCAAAGTGAAATCGCTTTGGATTTCGCCGACCGTGATCTCGGTGCTGAGCATCTACATTTTGGCGGTGACGCCGGATCCCACACCAATATGGCTCCGAACCCTGGCCGGATTAATCGGTGTGGTTTTGGGCGGAGCATTTGGGTTCTTCAGAGGGAAAGTGACACCGATCCGAACCGGTGAACTTCCCGAAACGATCTATGTCGGTCCATCGTTAGCCGCATCCTTGCTCTGGGTGGTTGCCTTCGGCCTGCGCTATTGGGTCCGGATGAGCACCCACCAACTGCCGATCCTGACCGCGCTTACTGACGCTTTGATCCTCTTCGTGCCTGCTTCTTATGTCGTCATGTATTGGATGCTGCATCGGAAATACGAACGGTTGAAAGGCTCGCCTTTGCCGGGTGAGAATGCTGCTACCGAAATCGGGGATCGCTAGGATCCTGGAGCGTGCCTTCCCGCGGTCGCGGGACGAGGCCGACTTAGCGCGGTGCCGAAACATCGTTAGCTACGGCGGCTGCCGATGCCGTCAAAATAAGCGATCGAGGAACCTCTGGTCAGGGAGGGCGCGCTGCGAAGGCGTTCTCGAAGGCAAGGGTATATTTTCGTCTTTGATCAGGGAAAGCTGCGGCTTCGGGAACGACGGATCGCGAGGACGCGATCCCTCCCCGGTCCGGGACCTGCCGGATCCGTCGTAGGCAACGCTAGAACGCGCTACCTCTCGGTGTCGGCTTCGCTACCTGTCGCGCCCGTAGGCTTTGCGAAGGCGGAAGCGAGGCGCGCTCCACAGTCTACTGGTTATCGGTCCAACCGTACGACTTAAGAATGGAATCCCACCTGGGATCGTCGACGGCGAGAGGAGGAAGCCAGTTGTCTTGAAACTCTCTTGTCCACCAATCGCCCTCAGCGTTTCCCGCGGGTGCGAACGAGTATTTGTAGAGAACGGCCCGAATATATCGGGGCGGATGATCCGGGAAGGGGTTGTAACGGAAGAACGAAAGAGCCACAGCGTCATTGTGGAGAAGCTTCCAGATCAAGTGCAGGGTCCACGGGTATTTATGGTATGTCCCCATCGCTGCGAACCACATCTGCCAATCAAGATGCGGTTGATAGGGTGCAATCTGAACCGGCATCTCATGAACATCGACCGGTAGGGCTTGGTAAAGGTAGTCCTTCCAGTCGACAGCGCCTACGGTGGTATCGGAGTCGGTGCCCTGAAAAACCACGTTCAATCGCTCCCTGCCGATCGTACCGAATGCTCCATAAGTGTTGACCAAATCCAAAGGATCGAACGACGTGTTCATCATCTGGTCAGGAGAGAACAGGTTTCTCACCGGCTTGATACTTAGATAGGTAACCAGGCAAGTGAGACCAACGGCGGCGGCTTGAGCACCGATGCTCTTCCGCCGGTTCTGGTTTGCGGTTGTGGCCCAAAACTTCAATGGACCCGGAAACAGCCGCCACCAAAATGAATCATCGAAACAGGCAAGCGCTGGGATAATCGTCAACCAATTGAGGAAAGAGAGATTTCCGCTGACCGCGATGCTGAGCAGGAAAAGAATGATGATAGAACCGGCGATGTGACGGGCGATCCGCGGCCAAAACACAAACCAGGGCGCGACTAGTTCGGCCAGGAAATTCCCCAAGACACCAGCCTGCAGAACTTCGCGCGGCAAAAAGTGAAACCAGCGACTCAACGGGTTCGGGATTGGTTGGGTTTCGAAATAGTAGAAAAGAGCAGTCAGGTCTCTCCAGCAGGGATCTCCGCGCAGCTTGATCAGTGCGGACCCGATCATGATCCTGAAAATCAGCCAACGAAACAGCCAGATGACGAGGGAGGGTGGTGCGACCTTTGGGAACGGCCGAGGATCAAGCAACGGTACCAGAAAGATGGCTAAGAACCCGGTCTCGAGCAGTTGGGTTTCCCAGCCGAAGCTATACCAATCCTGACCGATGTGGACGATCGACATATAGAGCGCCCACAAGACGATCATGATGATCGAATTAGAGAACCCGGCGATCACCACGCAAGACAGGCCGAACCCGATCCACGGCAAAACTGCCAGCATCGTGTCCGAGTCATTCAGCCAGAAAAGCGAAGGGAGCTTCTGAAAGCCGTCCCAGGTCGAACCGTAGTACGCCTGGACACGCGGGAGAAAGTTGTCTAAAGGCAACAACCCGTGCGATCCGATCAAGGGCAGCAACTGCTGTGCTGCCACCAAAAAAGCGACTGCGTATACGATGCCAAGGAGCCGCAGTATGACGAATCGGGTAAGCCAATAGGTTGGGTTTGTGCTTGCGGGCTTTTCAGAACTGGTTTCCGCCTCCACGAAACAAAGAGTGTGCAATGACCTCTACGGTTGCAACGCGGAACTTGATGATCAAAATGGTCGAGAGAGCTGCCACGGATGACGGTGTGTGTCAGCTCTTCCTGTGCTACCCGTCTGGTTGCGGAGAAATTCATGCAGACGATGACCCGGAAGAGAGCAAGAGGATTCGGCGGCTAGAAGCAGAGGTGGCAACTCTTAAGGAGAGGCTTGAAGAGCTGAGACAGCATCCGGACGATGAAGCAGTATTTGCTTTTCGTCGCCGACTGTTCAGCAAGAAAAAAACGCCAGAAGCGGCGGGCGGAATGCAATCCGTTAGAATCAGTGATCTGATTTTAGCAGCTCGACAAAAGAAGTGGTATCGGCGTTCGCCGGCCTGTAATGGCTCCGACTGGTGAGTAGTGTTTCGAGGCTATTAATTGACTGGAAAGGGCACCTACGCAAAACACGGAATCTTGCTTAACTCAGCGTCCCTAACAGACTCTTGATGTCATAACGGACCCGCGTTGTCGCAGACTTTCGAAGCGTCGTCAGTTCAGTTCATATCGCCGCTAGCACCGCCGCCGCCGGAATCGCCGCCACCACCCGAGAAACCGTCGTCGCCGCCGCCGCCTCCACCGCCTCCGCCACCCGAGAAACCGCCGCCTCCACCGCCGATGAAGAAGCCTCCGCCGGGGCCGCCTCCGAAAAATGCACCCCTGCGTCGGAACACTCTGAACAAGACAAAGAGAGAAAGAATAACGATGAATACGATTGGGATCCAACTGTCGGCGTCCCTGGTCTTGGTATTTTTTTCTGCTACGGTGCTGCCAGTGCCCTTATACTCGCCCTTGGCGGCGGCCATGATGGCAGCCAGCCCCTGCTTGAGGCATTCATCGTAGTTCTTCAGCCGGAACTGCGGGGCAAAATCGTCTCGGATGATCCGGATACACAACGCGTCCGGTAGCGCCCCTTCCAAGCCCCGCCCGGTGTGAATCCTAATCTTGCCTTCTTTCAGCGATAGGAGCACGAGGACCCCATTGTCCTTCCCTTGTTGGCCGATCTTAGCGGCTCGGAAAAGGTCCTGGGCATAGTCGTCGAAAACGAGGTCGGCCGGCCATTCTGGGAAGATCACCATCACGATCTGATTCGAGGTCTCTCGCTCAAAGTTGGCCAGGGCGCTTTCCAGGTAAGCTGCCGTTGCCGGCTGCGCCATTTGGGCGTAGTCGTTGAAGTAGCGTTTGGGCGGGTGCGTCAATAGCTCCTGTGGAGTTACCGCCAAGGCGGACGCTGCGGGCAAAAGCGCGAGCGCCAAGAGTAGCAGCCTTTGCAATCCGTTTCCGACGAAGTCGACCCGTCCGGCGGTTACCGGATCCCGCCAAAGCGAAGCGGCCGGGCGCGCTCCACGGTTCCAACTGAATCGGCCTCGCAATCGAGGCAGCGCTTCAGGGTTCCGGGCTATTGGGCGTTGATGCATGAGACTCCTCTATGGGGTTCGTTGCTACAAAAGGCTACGCCCAACGGTGACCCTTCCCAAGGCTTTTCTATCCAGGCTCGAATCGTATGAACTGGTCACTTCGGCGTCGCCGACGGGCTGAACGAAGGGAACGATACACTCGGGGCGGCTTCCGCTCCGGCTGCGGCCTGGAAGAATGGTTTGGTTTGGAACCCCATTATACCGGCATACAACGAGGTGGGCAGCGAACGAACCTGAATGTTGTACGTCTGCGCAGCCTTGTTGAAGTCCTGTCGAGCTACCGCAATGCGGTTTTCTGTTCCCTCGATTTGTACCTGCAGATCACGAAAATTGTTATTGGCCTTCAATTCGGGATAACGCTCGCTCACCGCGAGCAACCGGCTGAGGCTACCGGACAGACTGTCCTGAAGTTTCTGAAATTGCGCCAGTTGTTGAGGATCGGTCGGAGCTTTGGAGGGGTCGATCGTGATTTTGGTTGCATTCGCCCGAGCGTTGATCACGTCGGTCAGAGTGGACTTTTCAAAGTTCGCCGCACCTTCCACGGTGTGAACCAGATTCGGGATTAAGTCCGCACGGCGTTGATACTGCGTCTGTACTTGTGCCCAGGCGGTGTCGACCCCTGCCGATCCGCGTACCAACGAGTTATAGCCGGTGCCGAGAAACAGGGCGATGATTCCTCCGACGACCGCAAGCGCGGCCAAGCAGCCGCATCCTATTCCTACAGTTTTGTTCATAAATTCAATCTGGACGGACCTTCACGTACCACTATTACCCGAAATCAAACAGCTAAGTTTCGTTTCCGGGCAAATTGGTACAGAAATTCGCGCGCGAAACAAGGTGAATGCTTGGTGGGGCGAGGCTCCCGAACGTCTGAATCGTGACCTCGGAGTGATACGCGTTTGATACCATACCTACTCGACCCCGCCAGATGTGCCGAGCCGTGGCCCAGGATGTACCACGCCGGAAGACGAGGATTTAGGGTGCTCCGATTGACGTGGCGAGTGCTGTCTCCGGCTCGCGGATTCGAGTCCTTGCACGCAGTAGGTTTGGTTCGAGAACAGCCGCTGCGAGAGTCATCGGTTTTTCCAGGAGCCTCGCGCCTCAAGAATACGATGACCTGTAATCAACATCTATCGTCCTATGGCTGCTATTTAATCGCAAGCTCGCACCCAGCTCTTCCACACTGGGAGCCTCGCCGCGGGTGGAAGCCGATTTTACAGAATAGGGCAAGATTTTATGCCTTGATCGATTGACGCTGGCTTTAACAGCGGGTAGTATCACCGCCTCACAAACTACCCGCTAAAAGAGAATTTTTTATGCCTGAAGTAATTGTTCGCAAGGGAGAGCCCATTGATCGCGCTCTCAAGCGTTTGAAAAACAAGCTTGATGCCGAAGGAATCATGGAAGAGGTGCGTCGCCTTCGGGCATTCGAAACACCGAACCAAAAAGTACGTCGCAAGGCAAAGCTAGCGGCCAAACGTGGCAAATTGAAGTTCCGTTTCAATCCGTAGTCGAACATTCCACTTTTTGAGTCCGAAACTCCGCTCTTTAGCGGAGTTTTTCGCTTTTGGGGGATCGGCGCGGAAGCGATGGGCGGTATGCTCCGACGGGATAACCGGCGAACGGAACAATAACTGCCCCCCTTCTTCTGCCGCGCCTTCAGCGCTTGTCGCTCTTTTCTACGGTTACCTAGGCCTCGCAGGCTCAGCCTAGGCTAAATTCTCTCAGCGCTTCGCGCCTAAAATGCCGCATCCTCGTCGCCCATACGCCCATACGGCATCACCGGCCCAGGAATCCCACGATGGCATCCACCAGGCCGTCGATATCGTGTTGGCCGGCTTCGACGTCTACCTTCAGGCCCCCTTGCTGCATGGTGTCCGATGTAATCGGGCCGATACTGGCCGTTTTGATTCCCTTTGGCCAAGGGAGTTTCATGGCTAGAAAATTTTCGACCGTAGATGAGCTGGTAAACGTGATCAGGTCCGCTCCCTCGTCGATGAAACGCTTCTTGGCGCCTGTGATGTCGTCGGTCTCCGGCACGGTCCTGTAAGCGATCGCTTCATCGACGATAGCCCCTAATTGGGTCAGACTTTTAGGCAATACGTCCCGTGCGTTCGCCGCTCTAACCAGGAGAAACTTGAGGTTCTCGACGCTTTCGTGTCGCTGGAAGGCCTCGACCAAACGTTCGGCAACGGATTCCTCTGGTTGCAGATCTACCGCGAGATAAAAGTCTTTCACTCGTTTCGCTGTACCCGGTCCGATCGCAGCGATGCGGGCGCTCCCTAATGCCCGGGCGTCGTTATAAAGCTTAAAAAAGAGGTCAAAAAACGCCGTTACACCATTTGGACTGGTGAAGACGACCCAATCGTACTGGAATGAATCGCGAACCAGCTCTCCGAACTCCATCAGGTTTTCAGGCGGTACAACCTTGATAGTCGGCAGTTCAGTCACGTCCGCTCCAAGCGATCGTAGCCTAGCGCTCAGAGCGCCGGCTTGCTGGCGGGTACGGGTCACAATCATCCGGCGGCCGAACAAGGGCCGGTCTTCGAACCATTTGAGACGCTGGCGATACGAGACAACATCGCCAAATACGGCGACGACTGGCGGCTCGATATCCAGCGCAACTTCTTCAATATTTTGCAGTTGCCCGACTAGGGTCTCCTGGCGTCCCGTGGTCCCCCACCGCACGAGAGCGACGGGCATCTTGGGGCTGGCTCCGTTAGCCCGGAGCGCTCCGATCACTTTAGAGAGCCGGGCTGCACCCATTAGCATCACCAGAGTGCCGCGGCTCTGGACCAAAGCGGCGTAGTCGATCACCGACTCTTCTTTGGCCGGATCCTCGTGGCCGGTAAACACCGTAAATGATGAATTAGCATCCCGATGGGTCACCGGAATCCCGGCATAAGCCGGAACTGCAATGGCAGAGCTGATACCGGGAACAATCTCGAACGGGATGCCGGCTTCAGCCAGAATTTCGGCCTCTTCGGCCCCGCGTCCAAATACGAACGGATCTCCTCCTTTTAAACGGACAATCACCTTACCTGCTTTGGCCCTCTGCAGGATCAACTCATTGATCTCGGTCTGAGAAAGCGTATGAGCAGCGGCCTGTTTGCCCGCGTAAATTATCTCGCCGTCCGGACGTGACCAGCTCAAAATCTCCGGGTTACAGAGGTAGTCGTAGATGATGACGTCGGCCTGCTCTATGGCTTCCTTGGTTCTGAGCGTCACCAACCCGATATCTCCTGGTCCGGCGCCCGCTAAAATGCATTTACCTATCTTCGGCATAAATCTTCCGATACAATACTTGGGCGGCATCTAAAGACGCCTTGAGCGGCACAGCAACCGAGCCCTGGCGCATTTTTCCCGCCGCTTCGAAAACGATGGCAGCCAGTGTCATCGTATCGCCCATTACTCTAGCATAGACTCCGATGGGTACATTACAGCCGCCGCCGACCAAGCGAAGAAACTCTCGTTCGGCTCGGATGCAATCCCAGGAAACGGGGTCGTTGATTCGACTCAAAATCGCGCGAACCGACGAATCATTTGCCCGGCATTGTAACGCGATGGCCCCTTGACCGGCAGCTGGGAGCAACCCGGTAAGGTCGGTTACGAACAAATTCGTGTCGAGAAAGCCCAAACGTTCCTGCTCCGGCACTAAATGGAGCCGTCGGAGACCGGCCCGCGCGAGGATGAGTGCTGACCATTCCCGGTTGCGAACGAGCTTCTCAAGCCGGGTCGGTACATTTCCACGCACGTCACAAACCTGGATGTCTGGCCGGAGATAGGTGATTTGTTGAGCTCGGCGTGGGCTGCCGGTTGCGATTAAAGATCCTTTCGGTAAGGCGTCCAATCCGCCCGGTATCTTTGAGACGAGGACATCCACCGGGTCTTCCCGGGGCAGTACCGCATCGACTATCAGGTGCTCGACGGGCTCAGTGGGCAGATCTTTCAGAGAGTGCACCGCCAGATCGATCTCTTTGTTCAGGAGGGCTTGTTCCAACTCCTTAGTGAACAACCCTTTGTCGAAAGTCTTGCCGGAATCGTTCAGGCGCAAGTCCAGGCGTTGGTCGCCCGTGGTTTTGATGATGCGAATGTCGACCGCTTCTACCAGGCTTGAGCTCAATAGAACTTCCTTAGCGATCTCTGCTTGGGCCAGCGCCAGCTGGCTTCCTCTGGTTCCAAGAACGATCATTTGGAGCGTGCCTCGCTTGAGACGCCGACAGATTGACTCTTGGCTTCGTTTCCTTTTTGGAGTGGGCTGGCCATCAAAGGGAGAGCTCAGTGGAACCTAATTGACACTTGACCGTGTCAAGCGCTCGAGTCGGCCTCGTCCGGCAGCTGCCGGATCGCGCTCGTAGTCCCGCCGCTGCCGGAAAAGGCGGAAGCGAGGCGCGTTCCACGCCCAAGCATCGGGTTAACCGATTTTTCTATCCAGTTCTGGAATTCAACTACGTGCTTTGCGATCAAGCGATCACACCCGGCGGCTTCTTGTTTCCGCGCTTCCATCGAGCGTTCCGCCATTGATTGCAAAGCGTCCAGATCATAGACGTACACACCGTTCAACCGGTGCACATTGGGGTCGATATCGCGAGGGACGGCCACGTCGATCATGAACAGCGGGCGATCACCCCTGCGTCTTAGAACCGGGGCGATTTTTTCGACGGTAACGATTGAGTGGGGGGCTGAGGTCGATGTTACCAAGATATCCAGGTCGGAAAACTCTCGTTCCCATTCCTCAAAACGGATCGCTCGGCCACCGGTTTCCTGGGCCAGCACTTGGGCTCGGTCAAACGACCGGTTCGACACGAAGATCTGGTGGGCGCCCCGGGCTTTGAAGCTGCGCGCCATTTTCTCGCTGGTATCACCGGCGCCCAATACCATGACCTTGCAGCCGTCCAGTTTGCCGAAGATCTGTTCGGCTAGATCGACCGCGACTGAGCCCACGGAAATGCTGCCTCGGCCGACCGCCGTAGACGAGCGAACCTGTTTCCCGACGGAAAAAGATTTCTGAAAAAGCTTGTTTAACCGGCGTCCGGTCGCCTTTTCGAGGACCGCCGCTTCATAAGCGCGCTTCACCTGGCCAAAGACTTCGGTTTCGCCCACGACCATCGACTCTAACCCTGAGACCACCCGGAAAAGGTGGTGGACACAGCGTTCAGCCCAGAGTCCGAAGAAATGGGGTTCATCGCCCGACTGCAGTCCATCATAGAACTCCTCAAAAAAACGGGCCGGGGCGAGCTTAGAAACTGTGCCTGCCACATAAAACTCGGTTCGGTTGCAGGTCGATACGATCAGCCCTTCTTCGACGCCCTCGATCGCCCTGAGCCGCAGCAGAGCCTTGGGGAGAGCAGAATCCGCTATGGCGAACCGTTCCCGAATCTCGATGTTCGCGGTTTGATGGCTTAATCCGAAGCAAGAAATGTTCATCTTACCGGAGGCAAATCTGAGATAAAGCGGATACCCCAGAACGTACCCAACAAGAGACCAAAGACGATGATGGACAGAGTCGCCACCCATTTTGCAGCCATCGTTCGCCGGGTTCGCGCCAGCAAAATCCCACCGTATAGGGCCCAAATCACCAGCGACCACGCGACTTTCCGCCAATCGACATCCTGGCCGATCATAAATCCGGTACCTAAGCCGACGGTGAACAGACCAAATCCGAGCCAAAGCAGGCGGGAATTAGCCACAACCAGGGTTCTGATAGGCGGCAAACGAAAGAACACAGAGGAAGGCCGGCGTGTCTTTAGTTGGCGTTCCTGAATCAGATACATCAGGCCGGCAAGACCAGCGAGAGCGAACGCCCCGCAAGCAACGATTGAAAAAGAGGTGTGCGCTTCCAGCCAGGGATTGACAGGACTCTTAACCAGGACGGCTTGCGGTTCGGGTTGGAATAGCGCCCAGATGCTCAGTAAGGCTGCGAAAGGTGTCGTGAAGACGCCAAGGAGCGAGAGCCGGTAGGAAGAGCCGATTACGAGATAGATTAGAATCATCGACCAGCTCAGAAACGTCAGCAGCTCACAAAAATTGGTGATTGGGCACCGGCCCACCGCGTGACCGCGAATGCCCAGGAAAATCGACTGGCAAATGAAGCCCGCCACGACCAACCCGAAGGTCAGACGCGGCGCCATGAACTTGCCCGCAATCAATGTGTAGGCCGAATAGGCTGACGCCAGGACGAAACAATAGGCCCCCAGCCAGATCCACACTTGGTCTGCCGCGAAAATGAATGATCCAACAAAATCCAGATGCATCAAGAAAACCGACCTGCTACGCTCGGTCAAGCATGAGTGGAGTCAATCTCGAACAGATTCGGTCTGCGATTCGCACGGTTCCTGACTTCCCGCAACCAGGGATCTTGTTCCGAGACATTACTCCGATCTTGGCGGACGCGGAGCTGTTTCAGCAGGTGATTAACGTTCTGGCCGAGAGAACCGTGAATTTCGGGGCCGAGAAAGTGGTTGGGATCGACGCGCGCGGCTTTCTTTTTGGTGCAGCAGTGGCTTACAAACTCGGTCTTGGCATTGTTCCGATCCGAAAAAAAGGAAAACTGCCCTATAAGACGATTTCTTATTCGTACGTCTTAGAGTACGGCAAGGCCGAGATGGAGCTTCATGTCGACGCCGTGCGCCCAGGGGAAAAAATTGTTTTAGTGGACGATCTGTTGGCGACGGGGGGTACATCAGCCGCAGCGGTTCATCTAGTCCAGGAATTGGGCGCCAAAGTGCAGGCAGCCCTGTTTTTCATTGAGTTAGCCGATCTCGACGGACGTAAGCATCTGAGTGGCGTGCCGGTTGAGACGCTGGTGACGTTCTAATTTGGTGGGGCGAGGCTCCGGAACAGCCAAACGGCGTCGCAGCGCAAAAGAGCGTTTCGTCGGTGTATAGGGTGCAACGCCTAAAAGCTGCCGAGCCGTGGGTTGTGGGGCGTTGTGGCTCAAATCCGGCGCGATTAGACGTTTGGAGGTGGCTACAATCTAGGCGCGCCGAGATTTTCGCCCTACCGATTATTTGCTATTCGCGCGCCTATGCCGCGCTTTCAGCGCTAATCGCTTTTATTCGGACATGCCTGGGCCTCGCATCCGGCGGCTGCCGGACCAGGCTAAAGTCTTGCCAGCGCTTCGCGCCTCTTTATGGCGACGGCTAACTGAAAACCAACAAGTTCCCAGGACTTTGACCGCAGCAAGATCCTCCCTAGTTTAGGACCGCGAGGCGATATTTTAGAACCAGCCGCGCGGCACTTTGTCAAAGGTGGATACGGAACAAAAAACTAAGCCTGGGACTCGGCCCAAGCGTGCTTTTCTATTGGTCCTGGCGTTGCTCGTCTTGGGCGGCGCGGCTGGCGCCGGATATTGGGGGCTCCATCGGCAATATGTGCCTCCGGATGCGATTGCATTGGCAGAACGTTTTCTCTCGCTCATTAAAGCTGGGAACTTGACTGAAGCGTATTCGCTTACGACCCAAGACGCATTATCTGGGCGCACGCTGGAGCAATTCGAATCGAATGTGCAGCATCGAGTCGCGGTTGACGCGTTAACGTCAACGGTTGCATGGCGAGGGGTAAAAGGCGGGTTTCAGACCTACGGAAACCGCCTCCGACGTTGGCTCGCCGGCAGGAAAATTGATCCGGATAGTATCGGTCTGGAGTTCGAGGCTGGGTCGCCCGTAGAGATAAGGCTGGTTTCGTCGCCGGATGGAAAATGGCGAGTCACTTATTTTCAGACGCATGCGGGGTAGGGCTGCGGAGTAATGGAGTAATGGAGCGATGGAGTGACGTTGGAGTGGGCAGTGGACAGACACGGGTGATTAGCGAACGGCTTGGCAATAAGAGCTTATATCGCTCGGATCGCCTCAAACTCCGTCCCTTCCTCGCTCAGCGATGCCGCCACTCCATCACTCCGCTACTCCATCACTCCTTATTTCATTCGATGAAGGCTGTGGATTCTTTTTCTAAATCTGTAACGTTATAGTTGTATGGAATATCGTCAGCTCGGACAGTCGGGCCTCCGTGTCTCAGTGCTTAGTCTAGGTACGATGACATTTGGAGGCGAAAGCGTCTTTAGTAAGGTCGGCGCCACAGATGTGAAAGGAGCACGTCGTCAGGTAGACCTTTGCATTGAGGCAGGGGTCAATCTTTTCGACACCGCAAATATTTATTCTCACGGCTTATCAGAGGAAATTCTCGGCCAAGTCTTGGAGGGCCGCCGTGACCAGGTGTTGGTCGCGACAAAATTTCGGATGGTGATGCGGGATGGTCCCAATGAAGGCGGCGCTTCCCGGTTTCACATCATCCGGGAATGCGAGGATAGCCTACGCCGGTTGCGTACGGATTATATCGATCTCTATCAGATCCATGAATGGGATGGAGAAACGCCACTCGACGAGACGTTAGAAGCGCTGGATACCCTCGTTCGTTCGGGAAAAGTCCGTTATATTGGTTGTTCGAATTATTCCGGCTGGCACCTCATGAAGGCGCTGGCGATTTCTGACCGGCGCAATTACGTGCGGTACGTCAGCCAACAGATGTATTATTCGCTGCAAGCTCGAGATGCTGAATACGAGCTCGTGCCAATCACGCTGGATCAAGGGCTGGGAATCTTGGTCTGGAGCCCATTGGCGGGCGGTCTGCTTTCCGGCAAGTATCGGCGCGGGCAATCAGGTCCGGAAGGTTCACGCCATCTCAATAATTGGGGCGAGCCACCGATTCACGACGAAGACCAGCTTTATAACATTATCGATGCGCTGGTTGAAATCGGGAGCAACCATAAAGTATCCGCTGCGCAAATTGCGTTAGCCTATGTGCTGGGCCGGCCCGGAGTCACGTCGCTCATCATCGGAGCCCGGAGCGAAGAACAGCTCAAAGACAACTTAGGGGCTGCTGACGTTAAACTGACCGCTGAGGAACGAGCGCGTCTGGATAAGGCCAGCCAACCGAGATTGTCGTATCCGTATTGGCACCAGGCAAAGACCGCTAAGGAGCGCCTCAGCGCCGCTGATCTGTCGTTGCTGGGGCCGTATATAAAGTGAGCGTCAGCGAACGGTAGGGCGAGGCTCCCGCAGACCGAAATGTCTGCGCAAGGGGACGTGCTCGCCCGTCACCGTAAGGTTTGTTGGTCCTTGGAGCGTGCCGAGCCGTGGGGTTGCGCAGGTCACGGCTCGGCGGCTTTTAGTTGTTGCCCGCGTTATGCTGAGCAACATGATTCTCCGCTGCGATACCGCCTAGGCCGTTCTGGAGCCTCGCCCTACCAAAGTTGATCCGCAGGCGCTCTTTTGACAGAGCCTGGCGACTCATCGAGAATCACGATCTTGATTAAGCCTCCTCAACCCGATCGCATCTCTCCAAAACTTAAATCGCAGGAAGATGTCCTGCGCCGGCCGCTCTCAGAATGGTTCCTACTGCTGATGCTGGCGGCGCTGCAATTCACGGTTGCTGTCGATTTTGTGATCATGATGCCGCTTGGGCCTCAGCTCATGCGGATCTTCGACATCAATACGCCTGCATTTAATCTAGCCGTCTCGGCCTATGCCGGGGCCGCGGGATTATCGGGGATCTGTGCCGCGCTTTTCCTGGACCGATTCGATCGGAAAATGGCTCTTTTGCTCATCTACGGTGGATTCACGATTGGCACGCTGTTTTGTGGGCTAGCACCCACTTACGTGACGTTAGTCGTTGCGCGTGCTGCCGCTGGATGGTTCGGAGGAATTGTTGGCGGAATTAGCCTGGCTATGGTGGGCGACTTGGTTCCGGAAGCCCGGCGAGCTTCGGCCATGGGAACGGTAATGTCGGCGTTTTCTGTCGCCCAAGTCGCCGGTGTACCGCTAGGGCTTTACTTGGCGGATAAGCTGAGTTGGCATGTTCCGTTCATTGCTTTGGCTGGATTAAGCGCAGTGATTTGGGTTTGCGCGCTAATCCGGTTGCCTAGGGTTCGAGGTCATCTGGCGGCGAGTCGTTCCGAAACCGCGATCCGCCGTTTCACGCTTATCTTGTTCAATGGAGACCATCTGCGGGCTCTGGCTTTGATGGCAGTAATCACGATGGGTGGGTTCATGATCATTCCAGATCTGGCCAATTACCTGGTGAACAATGTTGGGCTGAGCGCCACCGAACTTCGATGGGTTTATCTCGTTGGTGGAGCCGCTACGCTGTTCACGATGAACGGCATCGGAAGATTGGCGGATCGGTTCGGCCGGATGAGAATGTTTGGCATCATGATGGTGTGTTCGATGGTAGCGGCATTGCTCATCACTCATTTACCGGTGGTCCCGGCCGCCGTCGCGGTCGCAACTTCGACTTTCTTTATGATCAGTATGACGGGGCGGTTCGTGCCCGCGATCACGATGATCACCAGCAGTGTCACCCCCGCGCATCGCGGAGGGTTTATGAGCATCAACTCGTCTGTGGCTCAATTTAGCAGCGCAGTTGCCGCGGCCACCGCTGGCTTGATAATCCACGATAGCTCTGACCATCGCCTGATTGGTTTTAGCGTGGTTGGGTGGACTTACCTCGGCTGGGCAATCATTGGGCTATGGCTGGGGAGTCGACTCCGGGTGGGGCTCGGGGGCCGACGAGAAGTGCCGGTAGCTGAAGCAGCTTGAGGACGAGCGAGGCTGCGAACTTGGTAGGGCGAGGCTCCAAAACTTGACCAACCCCAGGCGAATTAGCTGACCGGTGTGAATTTAGCTGAACGTATAGCAGCATGGCCGAGCCGTTGCGCCGCGCCACCCCCGGCTCGGCCATGCTGCTTCGGGCTCGGGTAGAGTCGCTTCAAATAGCTAGTGCGTCCGGAGTAGGGCGGATTTTGGAGCCTCGCCCTACCAATGTTTGGCGGGACTCGTCCGTACCGACGTTCAGAGATCCAACAAGACTTGGATCGTCGGGGGCGCTTCCCTAAGCGGTTGAGCTTCCTCGCCCATTTTTATGAAATGAGGGGCTTCGAAATGGGCTACCAAAGCGCTGAAGTCTTGCCAGGCCTCGAGCAACACGAATTGCAAAGGGTCCTCGGCATCCCAAAAGAACCGGTAGAAAATGTTACCCGGCTCTTTCTGCGTGCCTTCCTGAACACGCCGAGCAGCTTCGATGTAGGTGGTTCGCTTTCCTTCGATAACCTTTCCTCGCACCAACAAGCCAAATGGAACCGTCTCATTTGGCAATTGGCCACGAATTTGAGCCAGCAGAGGATTCATGTCTTCTCCTCCGCCAAAGCGGACGGAATAGCAAGTCGAAGGAGTTCAGGGAGTTCAAGGAGTTCAAGGAGTTCAAGGAGTTCAAGGAGTTCAAGGAGTTCAAGGAGTTCAAGGAGTTCAAGGAGTTCAAGGAGTTCAAGGAGTTCAAGGAGTTTAGCGTGGAGCGGCACGCTGGATTGCAAGCCGAAACGGTTGGCGCAAGGTACGGCTTTCATCGAGCGGGTACTGATGGCCGCCTCCTCGAACTCCTTACCTGCTATCTGCTATTCTTCCCTGCGCGTGAAACTACCGAAACTTCTATTTGGCGTTGCCACTGCAGATCATCAAGCCGAGGCCTTTGATCCAAACATCCCGGATTTCCGGGATGAATGGGAACGGTTGACGAGGCAGGCCCTGCGAGGAAAAGCGACCGATTTTTGGAATCGATATCCCGAGGATATCGGCCTCGCTCGCGACCTCGGTTGCAAGATTTTCCGATTTTCGATCGCTTGGTCTCGAGTTGAACCGGCGCCGAGTCAATTCGACGCTTCGGCGCTGGAGCACTATCGGCAGGTGGCTTCCGCCATCCGCGAGGCCGGGATGTTACCGTTGGTAACGCTCCACCATTTTACCTGGCCCCTGCATGTTCAAGAACGAGGAGGAATGATCGCTCAGCACTTTCCCACCTGGTACCACGCCTATGTCGCCCAAGTTGTCGAGGCGATCGGCGATTTAGTGCCCTATTGGATCACTTTTAATGAGCCGAACCTATTGGTTTACGGATACGTGAAACCGTGGTGGCAGGAAACGTATTTCGTGCCGCCCGGGGGTGGACCGGAGCTCGCGCTTTCCATACAATTGGACCGGGCGGCGCAGTTGATCCGCAACATCTTCGTGGGGCACCGGTTGGCCCGGGAAACGATCAGGCAAAAGAACCCCGCGGCGAAGGTCGGGGCTAATCCCTTTGTGTTGGGGCTGCCATCTGCGCTGCAATGGTTTATTGATTTGCTGGCGACGCGGACCCGGTCCAAAAAGCAATTTGAACAACGATCGAAGCTGGTGGCTGAACCACCGGTACCGCCGCCAACTTCGGTCGATCTGGTGATTGCCCAGTTCGCACCAACTCAGGAGCGGGCGGCGAAGGTCGCATTCTCGAAGTCATACGATGAAAGCACTGAGCGCTTAGTGGTAAGGAAAGGAAGCGGCATTACCCAACTGGCCGATCTGAACGGTCACCGAGTCGGATATGTACGCGGTTCAGTTGCAAATCGCACACTGGCTCGGCTGGCGCCCAACTCTTTGCCTCGCCCGTTTGCGACCCATCACAACGGTTTGGAAGCCTTGGAGGCGGAGTGGATCGATGGCTTCCTCGCGGATGAGGTAAGGATCGCCCACGTTGGGCTGCCTTCTGCTTTGGAGATGCTGGAAGATGCTTTGGACCAAAGAAAATGCGCCGTCGCAGTCGCGCGAGGTAATCCGGATTTGCTAAACTTGGTTAACGCAGTCGTGACCGCAGACCTGCCACTGGGAGCATCTGTGCACGGCCGATCGATAGACGCAATCCGGCGCCGTGGCCATCTCCGAGTAGGCGTTACTTTCGATCCCAATGCTGACTCGCTACCGGAACGATTGAAAAAGGAAATCCAGCTGGCCGAGCAGGTAGGAGAACGGATCTTTGGCCGGACCGGTTGTGTGCAATTCGAACTTCTGCGGATGGACCAACGAGTGACTTCCCTTCGCTCATGGCTTCATTTCTTCGAGCCGGTGCTCCGGGTCGGTAGCGTTCTGGGCACGATTCTGAACAGTAATTGGTTTCATCTCGGGATGGCCGGAAAACTGCCAGAACTGTTTTGCCCCAAGGAGTGTGCCGGTCAGCAGGATTTTGTGGGGCTCGATTACTATTGGGGAATCGACACCTTCGAGTTGCATCGTGTCCATCAGTTGATTGATGCGTCTATGAGCCGGTTCGACGATGCGCCGGTGGATTCTCCCGGGTTATTAAGGGCGTTATCGCGGTTACATCGCTGGTTTCCGGACAAAGAGATTCTCATCATTGAGAACGGATGTATTGAAGAGGCCGACAATTTAACTCGAGAGGAATATTTGCGAGCGCATATCCGAGAAGTGACTCGCGCTCGGGCAGCCGGTATCCCGGTTGCGGGTTACATTTGTTGGAGCATTACTTCGAACCGGGAATGGGGGTTAAATTTTGGGCCGGCGAGCGATTTCGGGCTGTATCACGTCGATCTAGATGATGACCCGGAGCTTAAGCGTGTGCCGACTGCCAGCGCGGAAATGTATAAGCGGGTGATTCAGGAGGAGGGGTAGTTCAAGGAGTTCAAGGAGTTCAAGGAGTTCAAGGAGTTCAAGGAGTTCAAGGAGTTCAAGGAGTTCAAGGAGTTCAAGGAGTGTGTGAGGACAGAAATCGGAGCGGAAGCAAGCTCAAAAGGGAGATGATCCTCGTCCCCGAATTACTGTTTCGTGCCAGGAGTTTGGCCGATCACCTGCGACCGCCGGCTCCTTGAACTCCTCGAACTCCTTGGACTCCTTGAACTCCTATGATTCCGGCTGAATTGACTTTTGGAGCGGCAGCGTGGATTGAATGTTCTTTCACGGAGGTTAAAACATGAAATCTTTATTCATTACGTCTTTGCTGGCGGCGGGTTTGGCATTCAGTGCCTTGGGAGCGGCCGACGAGCAAAGCGATAGCAAACTTAAGTTAGGGGATGCGATCCCGGTAGTAACTGCCAAAGATCAGAATGGTCAGGACGTGAATCTTGGGGAGAGCAAGACTGGATACACGTTGGTCTATTTTTATCCAAAAGCGATGACTCCAGGTTGTACTGCCCAAGCATGCAGCCTGCGCGATTCTTACACTGAGCTCCAAGAGAAGGGCGTTAAGATATTCGGTGTCAGCGTCGATACCATCGACGCGCAAAAAGAGTTTGCCCAAAAGGATCATCTGCCTTTCGAGCTTCTGTCTGATTCAGATAAAAAAGTGATCGGTGCATTTGGTGTGCCGCTGTTTAAGAATGCGTATGCGAGCCGGCAAGCTTATCTGTTCAAAGATGGGAAGTTGATCTGGTTCGATACCAAGGCGAGCACGGATGCACAGGCTGCGGATGTGCTGAAAGTTCTGGCTAGGCCGTCTTAATTGGTGGGGCGAGGCTCCGGATCTGCCTTGAACCGTGCGCAGGGGACTGGACGGGCTCCATCTATCACGTGCAAGAGCCGAAAAGTTGCCGAGCCGGTCCCAGCGTTCGCCATGCCTCGACGGTGGGAATTGATCTTGTCTAGGAGCTACCGGATTTGGCCCTTTGTTCGCGGCAGATTTTGGCCACACGCATGACGGCTCGGCAGCGCAGCGGACCTGCACGCGAAGTCGCTATTCGAAAGTTATAATCCTTGATCGAGCTTTGAGTCCGTTCGGGAGCCCGCCTTCGCCAAGCCTACGGCGCGGCAGGCCCTCGCCCTAGCAAGTTTAGAGCTCATTTCGCGAGCCTCTCAATCATCTGTTTCGCTAGCTTTGGCCCGATGCCGCTCTCTTCGTGCTTAAAGTAGATAAAGGTTTCTTTCCATTGAGCCTGTTGAGCCTGGACAATTTTCGCCCACCGGTCGATGTCCGCCGGTTGGTAATCCTCGCGCCTTAACCTGAGGTAGCCGAAATTCGCGGTCGCAACTTGGGGTGCAGCAAAGTCGCTGCTTTCGTTGATGCAGAGGGCGGCATTGTGTTTTCGTAGAAGAGAGAAAACCGCGTCATCAAACCAACTTTCGTGGCGAAATTCGAAGGCGGCCTGGATGGTCTCAGGGAATGGACTTAGGAAATCAGCGAGCAGCATAGCGTCCATCTTAAACGTTGGGGGCAACTGGAACAGAATCGGGCCGAGCTTAGTGCCTAGATCCGCGATCACACCAAAAAAATAGTTCAAAGTGTCCGCGCAATCTTTAAGCTTTGCCCAGTGGGTGATCTTCTGCGGAGCTTTTAAGCCAAACTTAAAGCTGTCGGTGGTTGCTTGGAACCAGCCTTCGATCGTTTTCGGATTCGGGATCCGGTGAAAAGAATAGTTAATCTCAGTGGTCCGAAATTGCTCTGCGTAAAAGGAGAGCATTTTCGCAGTCGCCAATTTCTCGGGATAGAAGGTGCCTCGCCAGGCGGGGTATTGATAACCGGATGTGCCGACGAATGGGTCCATGGGGGAATAATCCGAAAGGAGTTCAAGAAGTTCAAGGAGTTACAGGAGTTCAAGGAGAGGAGCCAGGAGCCAGAATCCAGGAGCCAGGAGGGGCATCGCTTCGCGAATAGCCCACAGTCAATAGCCAATAGATAGTCAAGCGAAGCTGCCCATGGAGCGTGCCTCGCTTGCGAGGCCGACTTGGAGAGTGTGGTAGTCTACAAGGTACCTCGGCTCCCAAAACGCGAACTGGTGCGGAAAGCAATATTCGCTCTGCTTATCGGCTATCGGCTATTCGCGAAGCGAGCCGCCGGATTCCGGAATACATCGCCACGATCGCAATCACAAAGGCGAGGCCGCCCAGGATCTTCGATGCCAGCGAGAAGTCATCGCCCACTACGGCGATCGGGGATTCCCGGTTAGTGCCAACGATCAGGCCGGCTAGAAGGACTCCGGCCAGGCTTTCACCGACGATCAATCCGGATGCGAGTAATACACCGAGCCGTTTGGCGATTGATTCGTAAGGTTTCCCGGCGATCCAGCACTCGTAGATCCGACCGATCACGGCTCCCATGACAATCGGCGTCGTGGTCGTGAGCGGCAGGTAAATTCCGATCCCGATAGATAACGGGGGTAAACGCAACTTGCCGGCCAAACCTAGCAATTCGTCGACAATCACCAAGAACACACCAACTAGTGCACCGATTCCGATTAGCCCCCATTCCAATCGGCCCTCCAAGACCCCTTTTGCTAACGTGGAGATTAGCGTGGCTTGGGGGGCAGGCAGCGGCTGTGAGCTTACCGCGGCTAAGTGTGGCGCTCCGGCAAATCCGTAAGCTCGGTTAAGTAAATCGAGGATCGGCGGAATCACGAGGGCGCCGGCTACAACGCCCACCACCAATGATGCTTGTTGCCGCCAAGGTGTGGCGTTGACGAGTTGGCCTGTCTTCAGGTCTTGCAGGTTGTCGTTTGAGATGGTGGCAACAGAGAAAACGATGGCGGTCACGAACAATGAAAAAGCGACTAGAGCAGACGAAGCTGCTGATCCCCGCTCAACTTGGGCGATCAACATCATCACAAAAGAGGCGCCAATGACCGCCAAAATGCCAACTCCCGACAGCGGACTATTGGAGGAACCGATGAGGCCCGCCATATAGCCGCAAATTGCTGCCACCAAGAACCCGACAACCACAACGTAAATCACGCCAGCAACCGTTAGCGGGATCAACTTGTCTTGTAGGGGAGTTCCGGAAAGAAACCCAATGATCAGGATAATAATAGGCAACACCGCAATGAGACAAATTGCTGCGACTAACGTAATGGGGATGTCTCGATCGGTTCGTGGAAGTGGACCCGTCGCGGCTCGGGAATGAAATGCTTGTCTAAAGGCTGATAGCAGGCCGAACCAGATCGGTTTTACCATTTTGGCCAACGCCCAGATAGCGGCGACCCCGATCGTCCCGGCGCCGATTAGGCGGACCTGAGTGCGCCAGACGGTTAGACCAACTTCTGCGGCGGACCCGTTCGCTGGGTGCAGCAGGGTAAGGATGGGAGTCGCAATCCCCCAAGCGATCACTAAACCGACCAGAATCGCTAGCCCGACGGATAGACCCACCAAATGGCCCACGCCGAATAGAGCCAGGGACAATGAGGTGCCGCAGCCGGTCGCGGCGCCTCCGATTCGAAAATATGCGACCAGTTGTTCCGCGAAGAGCCGCATATTAACGATCACGTAGAAGCCAAAGGAGAGCAACGAACCGCCGATAACGGAAAGTAGTCCGGCTTGGGTTTCTTTCTCGCTTCCGATACTGGCCCCGACGCCGACTTTAAGTACCTCGGCGGCAGCGACACCTTCTGGATATGGCAGTGGTGACTCCACCACCATCGCCCGGCGGAGTGGCACGGTGTACATCACTCCGAGGATGCCCCCGACTGCACAGATGCCAAAGGACGTCCAGAACGGGAAACCTGTCCACCAGCCAACCATGACGAGACCCGGCAATACAAAAATGATCGAGGAAAGAGTGCCCGCGGCGGACGCAACGGTCTGAACGATGTTGTTTTCTTCGATCGTTGAGTTCTTGAAAAATCGGAGGACGGCCATGGAGATCACGGCCGCAGGAATCGACGAAGCGAACGTAAGCCCGACTTTGAGACCCAGATAAACATTTGCCGCCGTGAACACAAGCGTGATAGCGCAGCCTAAAATCAGGCCGCGAATCGTGAGTTCGACCGGCCGGTCGTTGCGAGGCGTTGGGAGGCCCATCTGGCACAACTGCCGAAGATCGGGGCAGGAAGTAAAGAAAAAAGGAGTACAAGGAGTACGAGAAGTACAAGGATATGGGCGGAAGCCTATTTTGCGGACGCATTTCGTTCGACGGCCTGGGCATAGGCAATAAGAATACGAGAGACGTCGTCTAGGAGAGGTTCGAGGCCCAGGCAATCACCGTAACCAAGGTCCTGGCTTAGAATCAAATAGTACCGGCACTCTTCCAGTGATCCTTGAGAGGTGTTGAAAAACCGATTTTTATCGGCGGGCCCTCGTTTCCTGAATCCTTCGGCGATGTTTGCCGGAATTGAAATCGCTGCCCGCCTCATCTGAGGAACGAGACAATACCGTTCCTCTGCCGGAAACTGCCTGGTAAGACCGTACGTCTTTAGCACGAATTCATGAGCTTTCTGCCAGACGATAAGATCTCGAAATGATTTTGCCGGTTTGTTCATTGAACAATCTATACACAAAAAGATAACGTTGTAAAGTAATGTTTTAATATGGACGCTTCTCTAAAGGCTAGCAATCCCAGACTATCAATCTCCTTGAACTCCTCGTACTCCTTGAACTCCTTGTACTCCATGACTTATCAGTACACATGCTGAACGGCTTCGAATCCCATCTAAACGAGCAGATCAGTTCGATTCGGACTCAAGGGCTTTATAAGAGAGAGCGATTTTTAAGTACTCCACAACGCGCTCATATCGGGACGGCTGATGGACGTGAGGTTTTGAACCTCTGTGCGAACAATTACCTGGGGCTGGCGGATCATCCCGAGGTGATTCAGGCAGCCAAAGAGGCATTGGATCGCTGGGGGTTCGGCCTGGCTTCTGTCCGATTTATTTGTGGGACCCAGGAGATCCATAAGGAACTCGAGGCAGCGCTCTCTCGTTTTCACGGTACAGATGATACGATCCTCTATGGGAGCTGTTTTGACGCCAATGGTGGTCTTTTTGAAACGCTGCTTGGCGCTGAGGACGCGGTAATCAGCGACAAGCTGAATCATGCTTCTATCATTGATGGTATCCGTCTCTGCAAAGCCCAGCGGTTTCGTTATGAGCACAACGACATGGCGGACCTGGAGGCAAAGCTGGTGGAGGCTAAGACAGCCCGTTTCCGGTTGATCGCGACAGACGGCGTATTTTCGATGGATGGCACCATCGCCAATCTCGGCGGTATTTGCGATCTAGCCGAGCGATACCAGGCGTTAGTGATGGTGGATGAATGTCATGCCGCCGGCTTTTTGGGAAAGACCGGTCGCGGGACTCCTGAACACTGCGGGGTTGAGGGCAGAGTCGATATCATTACCGGGACTTTGGGAAAAGCTTTGGGGGGTGGCAGCGGCGGGTATACCACCGGGCGGAAAGCGATCGTAGAATTACTGCGACAACGTTCGAGGCCTTACCTGTTTTCTAACAGCATAACACCCAGTATCGTGGCGGCCTCTGTGAAGGCGATCGAGATTGTTACTCGTTCAACAGAGCTGCGAGATCGTTTGGAGAATAGCACCCAGTTTTTCCGAAAAGCATTAACCGAACACGGGCTAACGATCCGCCCGGGGCAACATCCGATTGTGCCCGTGATGATCGGCGAAGCTGCGCTTGCCCAGAAGGTCGCCGATCGTTTGCTTGAACTTGGACTTTACGTAATCGGATTCTTTTATCCGGTCGTGCCGCAAGGTACCGCTCGGATCCGGACCCAGGTCTCAGCGGCTCACACGATGGACGATCTGCAGTTTGCGGTGGATTGTTTCGCGAAAGCGAAAACGGAGTTTGGGTTGTAGGACAAACCTATCCCGAAGGCCCGGCCCGCAACGCTTCGCGTAGCGATGCGGGCGGGGATAACAGGACTCAGCCTGGGGGTTAACCCCAGGGAACAGGTAAAAAGACGACCCGCCCTCACAAGGCGCTTCGTTCTCGTCCTCGTCGTCGTCCTCCTCCTCGAATCGGGCCGCGCGGAGTGATGGAGTGCGGGAGTGTTGGAGTACTGCGCCAAGTCCGAATTGGACCCGCGTACCGGTTTTGGGGTGCTGAAGGGGCGGTAGAGTAAAGGAGTGAACCCTGAATGCCGAACGACACGCGGAACGATTCGTCTGTTGCCGTTCAACCCGTTACGCGGGTGCAACTCGGACTTGGCGCAATACTCCGACACTCCATCACTCCGCGTGGCCGGATTCGAGGACGAGAACGAGAACGAAGTGCCTGGTGAGTGCGTCCCCTACTCCTCATCATACGTGATCTGAACCACCGTTTGGTTTTCATTTTTCGACGCGATCACGATCTTCGCATTTTTGCCGGAACCGGTAACGATAAAAATTTGGGAGGCGTCGGTGCTTGCAGACACGATGCGAAGACCGAGTGCGGTCAATCGTTGCTGATAGAAATCGACGACATCGTTAATCGGTTGGTCCACGGTGAAGCTCAATTGTTTCTGACCCCCAACGCCGGAAGACGCGGCTCCTTTCGCTGCGTCCGGCACCGGCAGCCATTCAGGCGCTTTGGCAGACTTTTTTTCCTTCTCGGGAGTTGTCTGAGGGGAGGCCTCAGACTCCGAGTTAGAGTTTTGACTAACGGATAAGCCGTTCCCGCTCACGGTTACCTGTTTGCCATTGCCGTTGATGACGATACCCTTTGACCGCAAAATCGCGTCCACGCTTCCTAGACCCGCGTTTTCCGGCTGTTTCTTGGTCGGCGTGGTTTGAGGAGCCGGCGTCGGAGTCGACTCGGCTACTTCTTTGGTCGACGGGGCTTGGTAAGTTTTTGCGCTCATCGAGTCCTGGTATCGCACTTGGACCTCGCGGGTGGTACCATCTGCAGGGAGATTTGAGGTGTAAGAAATCAGGTATTGCCCGGCAAGTTCGAGGCCGATCTGATCGTAAAGGTTCTTCAACTCTGACGCATTCGGGGTTAGAAAATAGCGTCCGCCGGTCGATTGAGCGAAGCCCGCCAGCAAGGCTTCATCGATCTCGGTGCCGATTCCAATAGCATAGATGGGCACATTCACCCGTTTGGCGAACTGCAAGATGTCTTGAACAGAGTGTTTACTCAGTTGCTTGCCGACCCCGTTATCATCGACGCCGTCGCTCAAGAGAACGACCGCTTTGCGGCCGGGTCGGTCTTTCAGAAGGTCGACCGAAGTGAACAGGGCGTCGTACAGAGCGGTGTTCCCGCGTGCGGTGGTTAAGGCAATGGCTTTGCCGGCAGAGCCCGGTTGGACGACATTGCGCCCAGCACTTTGACTTGCTGGGCAAAACCGACGACCTGCACACTGTCCGCCGGGGCTAATAAATCTAGAAAACTTTTGGCTGCTTCCCGGGTGTCGGGCAACCTCGGTCGCATCGATCCGCTGTTATCGATCGCGATCACAACCGAGAGGGGTGGTAACTGAGACTCCACCGTCAAAGGTTGCTGGTCCACCTCGTCCTCACGGACCCGGAAATCGGCGGCGCTCAATCCGGATTGCGGCTTACCGTCCTTTAAGACGGTTACAAAGACGTGAACCGCGGGGAACTGGTCCATAGCGATCTGATTCAGCACGATCTCGGTTCCGGCAGCGTTTCCCTGGCCTTTGATTTGTACCGAGGAGACTGGCTTTTGATCTTCGGAATGCGCGAGAGCGGCTGCGAAGACGAGCGAACAACAGAGCAGTCGGGTTTTCATACGAGAGAGAGTCGGGGTCTCGGATCGACTGAGAAACTGGCCTGGACGAGCGGCGCTGGCAAGGAGCTAGAGGGGCGTGAAAAGTGAAAAGTAAAGAAAACTCCCGCCACATGACAGATGCTGGCCCGACAGGCGAGCATCCGCTTTGCTATTGGCTACTCGCGCGGCAACGCCTCGGCTTTTCACCTTTCACTTTTCACCTTTCACCTTCTCTTCTGGCTCCTCTGCTGCCTTCGGTCGTTCCCAGCCGGTATCTTCAGGACGCGTCGCACCGATTCGTTCTGATTCGAACAATTCGTCGAGCGTTTGTACCCGTTTTCGTATCTGGCCGATAAAATCTTTTTCGTCAGTACCATAGTACTCCGCAAGTATCCGAACCGTCTCTTCATCGTACTCTTTGAAAGTATGCGCGGCCCGATAAGCCCGGTAGGCACCGAAGCCGAGAACGCGAAGCGCCTGAACACTCATCTCCAGTGAAGATTCCAGCGTTTCTCGGAAGACACTCTTCACGCCCATCTTGATTAACCGGTAGGCATGTTCACGATCTTTCGCTCGCACTAACAAGGTAAGATTGGGGAAATGCTTTTGAGCCAAACCTACCAGCCGGAGCGAACCTTCGACATCGTCAATCGCGATCACCAAAAGCTTGGCTTGCTCGGCGCCGGCAGCCGCCAACATCTCATGTCTGGTGGCATCTCCGTAGAATACTTTGAAGCCAATTTTCCGAATCAGATCGACTTGCTCGGGGTCAAAATCTAGCACCGTTGTCTTGATGCCTTGAGCGTTGAGTAATCGGCCAACCACGACGCCGTACCGGCCGACTCCGGCGATAATCACCGGATTGGTTGTCTCATCGATTTGGTCGCCTTCTCGCTGGCGTAACCGACTGGAGAAACGGGGTTGAATCCAGAATTCGTTGATGGTGAATAGAAACGGTGACGCCACCATCGACAAAGCGACAATGGCAATCAGGCGATCGGCGATCCGTTGATCGAACACTTGGTTGTGGACGGCAAATGCAACTAAAACGAAAGCGAATTCACCACCTTGCGCTAAGGCTGAAGAAAACGTGAAGTTTTGGCTGTTCTCCAAACGAGAAATTTTTCCGATCCCATATAGTACGGCCGCCTTGACCAGCAGAAGCCCGATAACGAGGCCACACATCGGAATCGGTTCCGATTGGAGCAATGAGAGATCGATACTGGCGCCAACCGATACGAAGAACAAACCAAGCAGTAACCCTTTAAAGGGCTCAATATCGGATTCGAGCTCGTGGCGGTACTCACTCTCAGCTAACACCACTCCGGCGAGAAAGGTGCCGAGCGCCGGCGAGAGTCCTATCAGCTGCATGGCTAGAGCGATACCGACTACTAACAGAAGAGCGGCCGCGGTAAAGATTTCGTGGAGTCGGGTGAGCGCTAAAAAATGGAATGCGGGACTGACCAAAAACCGTCCACCGATAACGATGGCGCTGACGGTAACCAGAACCAATAACGCCTGGAACCAAGTGCTGGAATGAGTCGCCGCAGTTGACGCCGGATGGTTGCCGGCGAGAAAAGGGATTACGGCTAGAATCGGGATCACCGCCAGGTCTTGGAATAACAGGACCGCAACCGAGGTCTGTCCACCTTTCGTGTTCAACCGGCCCTTCTCTGAAAGGGATTGAATGGCAATGGCGCTTGACGAATCGGAAAGAATGAGGCCGACGACAATGGCCGGGCCGATGGCGAGGTGAAAGCAGAACGCGAAGACCGCGCACACCAGAGCCGTCAGAACGACTTGCAAAGTTCCGGAGCCGAAGATCGGCCCGCGCAGGCGCCACAAAACGTTAGGTCGTAATTCCAGTCCAACCAGAAAAAGCATCATGACGACTCCGAACTGGGCCACATTCATGACGTCACCGCGAGCGTCTCCGATAAAACCCAAAACGTGAGGTCCGATGATGACGCCAGCCAGGAGATAGCCCAGCACGGACCCAAGACCTAGCCTTTTAGCAATTGGAACTGAGACAACCGCGGCTCCTAGATAGATGAAGGCTTGAAAAAGAAAGGTTGAAGACTCCATTGAGATTAGGATGCGGGTAGAAGTGCCATGGCTTCGTTGAGCGTATCCAATTTCATGATCTCGGGCACGTCTAGCGTGTTATCGCGCAGAGCCTCTAGCGCCCGGCGATAGATTGATCCGTAGTTGGCAAGCTCGACCGCGTCTTGCATCCAAAGAACCCCGGGCACAACGAAGGGCGGAAGGTAAGTCATGCCGCAGAGCCGAGCAGTCTGTTCAAAGGGCGCCAGCAGTTCACGCACGGTGAAATAGTTATAGCCATTGCGTTGATAGGCCGAGCTCGGGCCGCCGGTTGAAATCGCAGTTAGGAATAGTTTTCCGCTAAGCCGGGTACCGTCTCTTCCATAAGCGAACCCATATTCAAGCACCAAATCCTGCCACTGTTTTAGAATGGCAGGAGAACTATACCAATAAAACGGGTGCTGAAAGATAATGACATCGTGCTCAAGCAGAAGCGCCTGTTCACGCGCGATATTGACGTGAAAATCTGGATACGACTCATACAAGTCGTTCACGGTTATTCCTGGCAGAGATTGAACCGACGATAACAAAACGTGGTTGACGCGTGACTTATGAACAGCGGGATGGGCGAAGAGGATTAAGAGTCGGCGTGAAGGCTTAGACATGGGGACGGAAAAGGGCTATACGATATATTTCATATAATTTTAGACTTGTCATAATCCCAAACCTGCGTCAGTTAGACGTGGAAATTCGGTCAAAACCGAATTAGATTAGTTGATCCTCACGGAGGTTATGAAAACGAAAACGTTATCGGATTATCCGCTCTTAATTGGTGAACTTTTGCGGCGAACTGAGGTTCGTCGCCGGAAAAGAGAGCGCCGGAGGCATTTTTGGTCTTCGGTTAGGTTGACTAAGTAAAATACTTGCTCTAGGTGTATGCTTTCGTGTTGTTCGGCGAGAGCAATACACCGATCACCGCCACTTGGTGGTGTTTTTTTTTAATTTCCGTCTGTGCATCGAGGTCCGGCCTCAAATGCAGCTTTGCGGTTAAGCCAAAACCTGGACACTCGGCGTTGGGTACGGGGCACCTGTCCGTTCGCCCCTGGGGGCACACGGCGGAGCCATCTCTGGGTTAATGCCACGATCGGCTCCAGGGGACTACTGGGGGCGCAATGCATTGATAGCTCCGCAAAGGCCTACGACGTCTTGGAGTTCATGCGCCGCTGACAGCGTCACGCGAAGCCGGGCGGAACCGCGAGGCACGGTTGGGAACCGTATGGCGGGAACCAGAAACCCTTCCTCGGCCAACCGTTCGGACAGAGAAAGCGCCCGTTCTTCCAACCCGACGATAATGGGGACGATGGCAGATCGCGGGGATTCTGGCTCGGGGCAGTTCAGTTTAACGATCAGCTCTTCGTGATTGCGCCAAAGAGCGGTTCGCAAGTGGTCGCCCATTTCTGAAGCAATAATGCTTAAGCCCTCAATGGCAGCAGCAATTGCGGCCGGCGGAGGCGACGTGGAATAAATAAAAGTGCGGGCGCGATTGACCAGGACATCAATTAATGAGGACGGACCCGCGATGAATCCTCCGCTGGATCCGATCGCTTTGCTGAGCGTGCCGAGATGAATGTCAACGCGGTCGATCGCCCCACAGGCGGCAGCTAGGCCGGCGCCGTTCGGACCGACAACACCGATGGCGTGCGCCTCATCAAGAAGGAGTACGGCTCCGAATTCATCCTTCAGCTCGACGATCTCGGGCAGAGGGCAAGAGTCGCCATCCATGCTAAAGATAGACTCCGTGACAACGAGAATTTTGGCGCCACTCCTTTTCTGCCGAGCCCAGTTCAACAATTCCCGTAAACGCTCCAAGCGGTTATGCGGATAGACCCGAATTTCCGCGCCGCTGAGCCTGGCACCGTCAATTAAAGAAGCATGCGTAAGCTTGTCTAAGATGATCACGTCGCCCTGACCAAAAAGTGCGGGGATTGTCCCGAGCGCCGCTGCATAGCCGCTCTCAAACGTGACCGCCGCCGGAGTCTGTTGGAAAGCGGCTAACCTTGCTTCCAGTTCTGAATGAATAGCGACCGTGCCAGTGATTAAACGTGAGGCGCCGGAGCCAGCACCAAATCTTTGGGCGGCTTCGGCCGCTGCGAGCTTGAGCTTCGGATGTTGGGTAAGCCCGAGGTAATCATTAGAAGCAAAGTTGACCAGGGATCGGCCGGCGCGACTGACGCGGGTTCCAGTGACCAGGTCGATCGTCCGCAACTGCCTATACAGTGACCGTTGCTTCAGATCGGCGATGAGCTCTTCGTGGGAAAAGGAGTTCAAAAGGGCTTTATGGTAGGGCGAGGCTCCCGAACGACCTTAAAACTGGCGCAGGTGATAGGGTTCCGCATTAGAATAAATATGTTAGTCACTGCGCCTGCCGAGCCTTGGTCCGCGCAAAATACGGCTCGGCAAGCTCTATGGCGTAGCAAACGGAAGGTAAATGATAAAAACGTCTCCCTGCGATCCATGTTCGGCCGTTCCGGAGCCTCGCCCTACCACAGTTTCCTAAGGTGTAACGGGAGCCTGCTTCAGGAGCCGATCCAAATCCGCATCGGCCGCTGCGCCGAGTGCCCGTGCGCGATAATAGTGCCGGCGAGCAAGCTCGATAGCGGGAGGCTGGCGCTCGGTGTAAACCATTGCCAGATTAAAGTGAGCCTCAGCGTAATTTTCGTCGAGTTCAACGGCCTTGCGGAGCTCATCCTCAGCCGCATCTAACCAACCACGCTTCCGCGCCAGGACCCCGAGATACATGTGAGCATGGGCGTTATCCGGTTCGAGATAGACCGCCTGACTGAGAGCAGCCAGGCTGGCGTCCAATTCGCCTTTTCGGAAAGCGATAATCCCGAGAGTGAGCCATGCCTGGGTAACGTCCGGATCTAGATGCACGGCTTTGCGCAAATGTTTTTCGGCGTCGTCAAGCTCGTTGAGGCGATACTCAGCAGAGCCTAGATTAATCCAACCTCCGGAATAGTTGGGCAACTGCTCGGTCACTCGGGCAAACGCCTGCTTTGCTTCTTGAAATTGGCCTCCCCGAAATTTAGCTAAACCGTTTTCAAAAGCCTGACGCACTTCCGGCTCCATTGCCGGAGAGTTGGGCTGCTCGCTCCGGCCGTCCACAGGCCAAAGAGAAATTGCAGATATTACTGGCCCCACCAGCCAGAACTGGAAACTCGAGCGTTTTCTTCGGGGTAGGCCAGACGCTTCTATCGTCATTAAGGAGAGGAATAGCAGTCAGTGCCTATTTTTGACAGCCGTCTCGCAAAGTCGTTCATCAGGCGTGGCGCGAGGAGTAATGGAGGGTCGGAGAGTTGGAGAGCTGGAGAGTTGGAGTAATGGAGTGTTGGAGTGTTGGAGAGTTGGAGTAATGGAGTGTTGGAGTGTTGGAGTAATGCAGTGGTGCGATGCTAACTGGATGTCGACGTGCTTTTGAATCAGCTTATTACGCTTAATGAAGTTTGTAGGCGCGAAGCGCTGAGAGAATTTAGCCTAGGCTGAGTCTTCGAGGCCTAGGTATGCCAAAAGAAAGGCGACCAGCGCTGAAAGCGCGTAAGAACATTCGCGGCTAGACCAAGCGTGGAACGTTGGCACCATGGCTATCACGCTTTCAGCGCTCACTGTTTTTTTGTATCGGTACCTAGGCCTCGAAGACTCAGCCTAGGCTAAATTCTCTCAGCGCTTCGCGCCTAACGCACAACCCAGCGTCTGGAATTTGTCGCTGGGGCGGCCAGGTTCGTTCCCGGCGTTCCCGGCGTTCCCGGCCTGCCAGACGTAGCCTCCGGGAGGTTAAGACGACCGGGCGAAGACTAGCGTTCCTGATCCCGTCCCAGTTCTCGAGCGCGTTCGGAGGCTGCCCGAACCGCCGACATAATGGTGTGGCGAAGTCCTCGGGCCTCTAAAACTTCGATTGCCGCCATGGTTGTTCCGCCGGGACTTGCCACCATTTCCCGGAGTTCAGCCGGGTGTTGACCCGTTTCCCGGATCATGAGAGCGGATCCGTACACCGTTTGCACCGCCAGCTCCAGAGCGACCTCACGAGGCAGCCCCATCATGACCCCGCCATCGGCCAATGCCTCCACAAAAGTGAAGACGTAAGCGGGCCCGCTACCGCTAAGACCGGTTACCGCATCGAGGGCGGACTCGCGAACCCGATAAACGATCCCAACGGCGGAAAATACTTTTTCGGCAATCTCCGCGTCCGCCATGGTTGCGTGATCGCCTAGGGCGTAGGCGGTTGCGCCCTTGCCGATTAGCGAAGGCGTATTGGGCATCGCCCTGATCACCCGGGTCCGATGACCGGAAGCCTCTTGTAAGCGGTCGATATTGACGCCGGCGGCGACCGAGATAAGCAATTTTCCGTCGAGATATTGTCTTACGTCTTTCAAGAGCTGGAGCGAATCGGCCGGCTTGGTGCCTAGGATGACCGCGTCGGTCTGATCGACCACGGCGCGAGGAGAAGTGGCGTAGCGAATCCCAAGCTTTTTGACGTCATCGACGGCGGATTCAGGGTGGCGATTAATGACGACGATGTCGTCTGGCCCGCAACAACCGGCCTTTAACATGCCCTCTATGAGGGCTGAAGCCATTTTACCAAATCCTAAGAATCCGAAGGTCATGCGTGAGATGGAAGTATCAGCCTGGAGGCGGGGATGCAAGGGCGCGTGTTGGCGTATGGGCGTATCGGCGTGTCGGCGTGTCGGCGTGCTCGTCGTTTTGAGCGTTCCTTGACTAGTCGATACAATTTTACCAAAAACTCGGAACCTCTGGGCGAGATGCACTAGCTTACCCCAGAATTCTCGCGCACGAGCACGAGGCCGATTAGCTTCAGGCGAGCGCGGGCCGATTTTCTGAAACCTTGAACATCCCTGATGTGTATATGTCCACAGAGCGAGGAGCGGATACATAAGGTATCGCATTAGGTTCGACTAAACTTGGTAGTGCAGGTATCATGTGCGCGCATTGGGTGCTGTCACGGAGTTCGAAAATATGCATAAACAGGTCGCGTCGCCGCCTTTGGCGATCAAACGAAAGCGTCCGAAATGGCGGCGCCGGCTGATCATTGCTGGAGTACTTCTGGCAGGGGTCGCCGGCGGGTTCGTATATTTTAAAAAAGGGAGTCAGATCGCGATTCGGGTGCAGCCGGCCGCGATCAGAGATATTACCCAAACGGTATCTGCAACGGGAAAAATCCGGCCGGAGATCGAAGTAAAAATATCACCGGAAGTCGCGGGTGAGATCATTGAGTTGCCGGTCATCGACGGGCAACACGTGAAGAAAGGGGATCTGCTGGTAAAAATCCGGCCGGACAATTATATCGCCAATGTCCGGCAAGCCGAAGCTGGACTCAGCTCTGCCGAAGCTGATTCTCTGGAGCGTAAGTCGCAGATGCTGAACGATAAGCTCGATTTCCATCGTTCGGAAGATCTCTTCCAAAAGCGGTTAGTATCAGAGACAGATTACAAAGCGGCTCAAACCAAGAGTCTGATGTCGGATGCGGCCTATGAATCGGCTATGCATCGCATTGCAGCTCAACAAAGCGCGCTCGAGCAAGCGAAGGTTTTATTAGATAAGACCGTCATCTTCTCTCCGTTCGACGGAACCATTAGTGCGCTAAATAGCGAGCTAGGTGAAAGAGTAGTGGCCACAGGCGATTTTGCCGGAACTGAAGTTATGCGGGTGGCAAACCTCGAATCGTTGGAGGCTAGGGTCGACGTTAACGAGAACGATGTTGTAAACGTGAAGCTAGGGGATCTCGTGCGAGTCCACATTGATGCGTACCCGGGCCACACGTTTCAGGGGACGGTTAAGCGAATCGCCAGCACGGCGACGATCCAGAATCAAGGTACCCAACAGGAGGTCACCAACTTTGAAGTGCGAATCCAGATTGTTCGTCCGGACTTACAGATTCGACCTGGGATGAGCACGACGGTTGAAATCGAAACCCAAATCGCCCGCCAAATCGTAGCGGTTCCGATTCAATCGGTTACCGTGCGAGACAGAGACACTGGCAAAACGCCGGACCAAATGAAGGATGAGCAGCTCGCCGACCAGGGTGGTGTCGCGAACACGGATTTGGAGCGGAAAGAACGCAAGAAACTTGAACGGGTTGTGTTCGTGAAGGTAGGCGACACGGTGAAGGTGATCCGGGTGGAAACTGGCATTGCCGATGACAACTATCTGCAGATCCTCGCGGGCGTAAAGGTAGGTGACCTCGTGGTTAGCGGCCCTTATACCGCGATTAGCAAGGACTTAAAGGACGGCTCGAAGGTCGAGATCGAGAAAGCACAAGATGCAAAGTAGTCTGGTGATCGGTGGCGCGGTTCCTGTGATTCGGCCAAAGAGAGAGGTTGTGATCCAGATCGAAGGGATCACAAAAGAATACGTGATGGGTGAGTCCGTAATCCAGGCGTTACGGGGCGTCGATCTACTCATTCGTCGAAACGAATATTTAGCGGTGATGGGGCCATCCGGTAGTGGGAAATCAACCCTGATGAATATGCTGGGCTGTCTGGATACTCCGAGCTCCGGTCGATATGAGTTTAACGGCAAAGACGTGGCCAGCATGGAAGACGACGAATTGGCCGAGATCCGGAACCGGGAGATCGGTTTTGTTTTCCAGACGTTCAATCTCTTACCAAGGTCGACTAGTCTCCAGAATGTGGAATTGCCTTTGATTTATGCAGGGGTAGGGGCCGAGGAGCGCCAGCGAAGAGCGGCAGAATCCTTGATGGCGGTCGGTCTGGCGGACCGGATGCAGCACAAACCGAACGAACTGTCTGGCGGGCAACGCCAGCGGGTAGCAGTCGCTCGAGCCCTGGTGAATCAGCCATCAATTCTTCTGGCCGACGAGCCCACCGGGAATCTCGATTCGCGGACTGGAGAAGAAATCATGGGGCTTTTCGGGAGGCTATACGAGAGCGGTCACACTATTGTGCTTGTGACTCACGAGGAAGAAATCGCTGCACATGCCCGCCGAGTGGTTCGGCTGCGGGATGGCGTCATCGAGAGTGACGAGTTCCGATAGGTCAAAAATCTCACCACAGAGACACAAAGGAAGATTTAAAATCCGCAGATTACACAGATTACGCAGATTAAGTTACCAGATTGAATTCGACCCTGGGGATAAAATACAGCGTTCGGATGCGTGCGGGTTTCTGTTTCTATCGGCTAGCCGAACCTAAAACGAAATCTGTGTAATCTGCGGATCTTATTTTCAGCTTTGTGTCCTCTGTGTCTCTGTAGTGAAATTTTGAGTCATGCGGGCTTGGATGGAATTTGCAGAAAGCGCCAGGATCGCCGGGGAACAACTGCTGGCGAACCGGACTCGCTCATTTCTTACCGGTTTAGGAGTCATTATCGGCATCATCGCGGTGACCCTGATGGGTATTGCGGTTAAAGGCATCGATACCGGCTTTGATCACAGCATGAATATGCTGGGAGAAGATGTCCTCTACGTCGAGCAGTACCCTTGGACCGCGATCGAGGACTTCTGGGTCTACAAAAATCGGCCAGATCTGAAGCCGTCGATGGCGGATAGCCTGAACGCAATCATTGCGGACACACCCAATTCACTTCTGCAGCTCGCGGTGGCGGCGCCCAACCTGTTTGCCTCGGCCTCATATGGTAAACGCCAGCTCACCAACGTTTACCTGCTAGGGACTACTGACGATTACGCTTTGATTACGCCGATCAATTGCCGGGAAGGCCGATTCATTGATGAAATCGAGAGTCGCGGCGGCCGTAATGTATGTGTGATCGGCACGGATGTAGCCCAAGGATTGTTTGGCGGAGAAGAACCTATTGGGAAGAAGATCCGGGTCGGTGAACAACCATACGAAGTGGTCGGAGTTTTCGAGAAACAAGGTTCTTTTCTGGGTCTATTTAGTTTTGATTCGCAAGTAGTCATTCCGCTGGCCGCTTACGCTAAGTATTTCAAGACCGGCGCTGACAGCGCGTCCATCCGAGTAAAGGTCAAAGACAAAAAAAGGATAGAGGAAGCGCGCGAAGAACTGCGCAGCGATGTCCGGCGTATCCGAGGAATCTTGCCGGAGAAAGAGGATAATTTTACCATTAATGAACAGCGAGCATTCCGATCCACGCTCGGTCCGGTGAAAGCCGGCCTCGCTATTGCCGGCCTTTTCATTACCGGGCTTGCGTTGTTCGTGGGTGCGATCGGGATCATGAATATCACGTTTGTTAGCGTGAAGGAACGAACCCGCGAAATCGGAACCCGGAAAGCTTTAGGTGCTCGCCGACGCACCATTCTTCTACAATTCCTCATAGAGGCAGTCTCGGTGTGCCTTTTGGCGGGAGTAGTAGGTCTCGTCCTCGCCTTCTTGCTCTTCGGCCTGGTAACCGTGGCATTTCCGGCCTTCCCCATCGCCTTCTCGCCGGGATTAGTCGTCATAGCGCTAGTGATTTCCGTGATCACCGGCGTGATCTCCGGTTTCGCCCCTGCTTGGCAAGCCTCCAGGTTAAGCCCTGTCGAAGCCCTACGCTATGAATAGCCGATAGCCGATAGCGAGGCGCAAATCCTCAACTTGAAACTTAAAACCTCTAACTTAAAACCTATAACTGTTTAGCATGTTGACCGTCGAAATCATCGCGATGGCGTGGAGATCGCTTGGAGCCAATAAACTGCGATCGGCGTTGACGATTTCCGGAATCACTATCGGCATTTTCTCGGTGATCAGCGTGATGACCACGATTTCAGCGTTACAGAGTTCGATCGAGACCGGACTTTCTTTCCTTGGCGCCGATATCTTTCAGTTCGCTAAGTATCCGGGAACGATCAACGCCTTCGGCGATGAGCGTTTCAAAAATCGCCGGAACATTGATTATGAGACTTATCTCACTTTTGCTCGTTTGATCGGCGATCGGGTTCAACTGATTGCGCCAAAGGTTTTCGATCAGAGCGTGCAAGCCGTATTTGAAAACCGGAAGACTAATCCCAATCTGGAAGTCTGCGGTACCAATCAAGGATTCATCGTTTCAAACAACTTCTCGATTGCCAGCGGTCGAAATCTCACCGCCAATGATGTGGAATTGTCCCGAAATGTGTGTGTGATCGGCAAAGAGGCAATCGATCGCCTGTTTCCGGCAGGAGATGCGGTGGGCAAGACCATTCGATTGGACGGAAGAAGCTACGAGGTGGTTGGGACTTTTGCGCCGAAGGGCGAAGCTTTTGGAGCGAACGAAGATAATGCGGTCATCATCCCCATTACTAAATTCTTTGAGAACTATGGCTCAAAGAATCGGACCGTGAACATTGCGATCCAAGCCCGAAATCAACTCGTTTACGAAAAGACCATGGGTTATGCGATTGGCGCTTTTCGCAAAGCGCGTGGACTGAAGCCGGAAGACCCGAACGACTTCGAGATTTATAGCAACGACTCATTATCGGCGGCATTCCATGATATTGCCGGCGTGGTGCGAATTGGCGCCTTCGTTATCAGCACGATCGCTTTAATTGCCGCCGGTGTGGGTATCATGAATATCATGTTGGTTAGCGTGACCGAACGGACCAAAGAAATCGGGGTTCGGAAATCGGTCGGGGCCAGACAGCGGGATATTCGCCTGCAATTTCTTTTGGAAGCGTTGTTTCTGTCACTCTTGGGCGCATTGAGCGGGATAGTTCTTGGGGTGGCCGTCGGTAACGGATTCGCTGCGTTTGTCCAAGCCCGATTAGTTTTCCCCTGGGGTTGGTCCATCGCGGGTGTCCTGGTCTGTTCCGCTATCGGGATCATCTTCGGTTTGTACCCCGCGCATAAAGCCGCGTCGCTGGATCCGATTGAAGCGCTCAGGTATGAGTAAGGGTGGGAGGCCTGCCCTGAGCAAGCGTGAAGCGCGTCGAACAGATGAGAGGTGAAGAGCGTAACACTAGGCGCGAAGCGCTGATAGAATTTAGCCTAGGCTGAGTCTGCAAGGCCTAGGAAGCTCGTAAGAAAGGCGATAGCGCTGAAGGCGCGACAGACGATCGGGCCGTGGTAAGCAGCCACATCGTGAACACGGCTCGGCGGGCGCGTGGTACCAAAACGTGAAATTTTAGTTCAAACGTCCGAGTCCCTGGAAAACCGCGGTGGCCGTTCAGGAGCCTCGCCCCACCAACGTAGGACGGCCGCCAACGCCCGTCACAACGAACCGAGCACCGGCCTCAGATCAACAATCGCTTGGTTCTTGCTAATTCGATTTCCTCGCTCCGCTAGCAAGCGAGCTTGAATCGGAGTTAAATTATTCAGGTCGAGCATCTTCTTGGCGACGGTGTAGATCAACACCTCACGAAGCTGGAGGAAGAGCGGCAAGGCCTCTATTTCGGTCCGCGACAAATCATGTTGTTCGCGGTATCCAAGTAATAGAGCGCGCAAGAATGTTTCCGAAAATTGCGCCGGTTCCGGTTGGTCAAGGTGTCGCCATAAAGCTGCATAAAGTGCGATCGCGATATCTGAGATATAATGGCCGTATTCGCAATTATCGAAGTCGAACAGCAAGAGCTCGCCCTTCGACCAAAAGAAATTGTCCTGATAGACGTCAGCGTGAATCAGACCGTACTGAAAATCGGATAGCGGTAGATCTTTGACGCTCTGGATTACTCGCTCAGCGCCAGCCCGAATCTCGCGGTCGGTGATCGGAATATACGCCTCCAAATTCAAAAAATCCGATTCGTGCCACGGGTAGCGCCGAGTTTTAGGAACGTACTCCTTTGATAAACGGTGCAGCTTCCCGATCAGGTTGCCCCAGCGGCGAAAAAGAGCCTCATTCCAAAGCGTGTCGCCGATTGGTTCATCTACCAGTTTTTCATAACTAACCACGCTAAAGCAACTGTTGTCCGCTGCAACGGGTTCCACGCATAACGAGTTGATAGACTGATGAATGCGCGGTGCACGCACGCCTTTACTGACGAGGTAAACCAGCCATTCGGCCTCGGCCTCCAGTTGATCATACGTCCGATGCGATGAGTGCGTGATTTTGAGGATGCAAGGACCGGTCGAGGTCTCCGCATCGAAGGTGAACGCGTGCCAATCAGAAATCAGCCGGGCTGTGGTAACCTCGAACCTCGAGAAACATTGATCCCGGACCTCTCGAGAAAAGAGTTTATGAACCTCCGGTGACATCGCAGCAGAATGAATTTCCGCCCGCGTACGACAAGGGGAAAATTTTTGACGGTGCTCTACCTTCACGGTTCCGATCTAATCGGCCTCGCAAGCGAGGCAGCGCTCCATGATTAATTACAAATCTGCAATCTAGGTCACAAAAAATTCACTTTCTCGGGCTTAGACTTAAATCCTGTTTGCACTGATTGATTCTGCACAAGTCGCAGTTATTCACCTGTTAGGACGTGGGTGGTTTTGATCAATGCGCTTCCTCCTTCGCTAAGCTTCGGAGGATGAGGGTATTGGATCGTCTGCGTTTCTCAGGAGGATTTCAGCGGCAAAGACGCATCATTATGAAATTACACTTAGTCTGTGGGGCAAGGATTGCCCACCTCAGTTGCCTCGGCTTCTTATTACTCGGTTTCTGTCAGATGATTCAGGCGGGCCCGACGTCGACCAGTCCAGATTATTCAGTCGCGGTATTTGCGAACGCACCGAATGGACTTACCGGTCCCGACTCTATCACCAGCTTCCAGGGAACAATCTGGGTTGGATATCAAAATAAAACTCAACCCACTGGGGGCGGCGGCGACAGCGATATCGTGCAGTTCAGCCCAAGCGGTAAGGTGCTCAAGACCTTCAAGGTCAAGGGCAGGAATGATGGTCTTAAGTTTAACCCGTTCGACGGCAAGATCTACGCTCTTCAAAATGAAGATGGCAACCCCTACTTGACCTTGATCGATCCGGTGACGGGGACGATGACAACTTACAACTACTCTACGCCCCCGGCTCATGGCGGTGGTTACGATGACATCGTCTTCCTTAACGGACAGATCTTCATTAGCGCATCTAATCCGATCCTGCAGCCCCCTACAAAAGGGGCCCCGAACGGGCAGAATATCTATCCCTCGATCATTGCGGCGACGCTGGTAGGCAACCAGATTAACACCACGGCGGTGTTGATGGGCAACGCTACTCTGACCAATATTACGAATGGCGCTTCCGAAATCGCCCAACAATCGGATCCAGATTCGCTCAAGGTCGATCCGTCAGGCAACCTCGTGCTCGACAGCCAGCAAGACGGTGATTTGATCTTCCTAAACGGGCCCGGTTTCCCGAATCAGGTGGGGTATCGGCTCCATCTTTCCAGTAGCAGCACTACCCAAGTGACGGTGGATGACACGGTGTTCCCGACTCAGGCGTCTGGCACTATCTATGTGGCTGATACTACGGCGGACATTGTCTACGCCGTGACCAGCAAGATTTTTCCTCCGAACTCCGCTTTCACTGCTGCTACCGATAGCAACAACTATGTCGGTAGAATCGACCTGCAAACAGGAAAAATCACGCCGATCATAACGGGAATGCAGGGCCCGCACGGAGCTCTGTTTGTATCCAGTCTACCCGAAGTGCGTTTAGAACAAGCGGCGTCTTCAGGCGGTTCATCCGGCGGTCTGTCGGGCGTATTCCGCGTATCGCGTACGGGCGACGTGTCTCAAGCGTTGCAGGTCTTTCTGAACATCACGGACAGCTCGAAGGCGGATCCATCGTCGTCCAACACCCAGCAGACGGTCACGATCCCAGTCGGAGCATCGTCTACGACGGCCTCGGTGACCCTCGATTCGAAGAGCGATTTCAAAGAAGACGGTTCGAAACAAAGTGTCGTCGTCAGTATCCAGCCCGACCCGAGCTACAACGTCCAACCGAACATCCTGAACACCGCGGTTCAGGCTGTGTCGCTTCCTTTGCCGAAATAACCTTTGGCAAAAGGATTCGTTGAACTGAATGTCCGGCAATTGAAGGCAATTGCCGGACGTTGTCGTTAAGGGGGTCGTTTTCTGTCGCGCCTTCAGCGCTTGTCGCTCTTTTCTATAGGTACCTAGGCCTCGCAGACTCAGCCCCGCGGCCGCGGGGCTAAATTCTTACCAGCGCTTCGCGCCTACGGCCTCGCAAGCGAGGCGCGCTCCATGGCTTCGCCACGCCCACACGCCAACACGCCGATACGCAGTTCAGCCCTGGCCTAGATTCTTAAAGAAGGCAGGCTAGAGTACCGTCATGCGGATCGATCGTTTCACGGCGAAGATGCAAGAGGGTCTGCAAGAAAGCCAGTCCTTGGCTTCCGAATTGCAGCACCAGGAACTGAGTCCGGAGCACTTGTTTCTTTCTTTGCTGCGGCAACCGGATGGGCTAGCTCGGCCGCTACTGGAGAAGCTTAACGTCCAGCCGAACGTGGTAGAACAGCAGCTCGAAGAAGAACTTCGACGCAGACCGAAGGTCTCTGGCGGAAACGCCAGCCAAACCCTAGGAACCGACCTGCGGAATGCCCTGGATCAAGCGGAGAAAGAAATGTCGAAGCTGAAGGACGACTATGTCAGCGTCGAACATTTTCTGTTAGCCCTGGTCGATTCACCGGCCACTGCCGTAGGTAAGATTTTGCGGGCTCAAGGGGTCACTCGAGATCGGATGATGCAAGCACTCCAGGCTGTCCGCGGAGCCCAGCGAGTTACCGACCAAAATCCGGAAGGCAAATATCAAACCCTAGAAAAGTATGGGCGCGATCTGACGGAGGCGGCGCGGAAGGGCAAGATCGATCCTGTGATCGGACGGGATAAAGAAATCAGACGGGTCATGCAGGTTCTTTCACGGAGAACCAAAAACAATCCGGTCCTGATTGGAGAACCCGGCGTTGGTAAAACCGCGATTGTGGAAGGGTTAGCCAGGCGGATCGTGAGCGGTGATGTGCCGGATTCGCTAAAAAAGAAACGAATCATTGCCATGGACCTCGGGTCGATGATTGCAGGGGCAAAGTTTCGAGGCGAGTTCGAAGACCGTTTGAAAGCGTTTCTAAAGGAGGTCACGGAATCCCAGGGAGAAATTATTCTTTTTATCGACGAGCTGCATACCATCGTAGGGGCAGGCGCAGCGGAAGGCGCGGTGGACGCTTCGAACCTGCTTAAGCCCCAATTGGCTCGCGGCGAACTGCGCACCATCGGCGCTACCACGCTCGACGAATATCGGAAATACATCGAGAAGGATGCGGCACTCGAACGCAGGTTTCAGCCGGTAATGGTGGATGAACCTAGCGTAGAAGACACGATCGCCATCCTGCGCGGATTAAAGGAACGTTATGAAGTTCATCACGGTGTTCGTATTCAGGACGCAGCTTTGGTGGCCGCTGCCACTTTGAGTCACCGCTATATTTCGGACCGGTTTCTGCCCGATAAAGCCGTTGACCTGGTCGACGAAGCCGCTTCCCACCTTAAGATCGAGCTCGATTCCATGCCGACCGAGATCGACCAAATCGAGCGCGAGATCATGCAGCGGGAGATGGAACGCCAGGCATTAAAGAACGAGAAAGACGAAGGGAGCCGGCGACGATTAGAGCGACTGGAGAAAGAGCTCTCCAATTTGCGGGAGCAAAGCGCCCAGCTCAAAGCTCAATGGCAGAACGAAAAGCAGGTCATCGAGCAGTCGCGGAAGCTGCAGGAACAGATAGAGAACCTCAAGCTGGAATCGGAACAAGCCCAAAGACAGGGTGACTTGACTAAAGCCAGCGAAATTCAATATGGCCGATTACCAGAACTGAATAAACAACTGGCGGAACATAACCGCCGATTGGGGGAGCTGCAGAAGTCGAAACAAATCCTCAAGGAAGAAGTCACGGAAGAAGACATCGCGGAAGTGGTAGCGAGTTGGACCGGGATCCCGGTTTCGCGGCTGCAAGAAAGCCAACGCGAAAAGCTGGTGCACATGGAGGACCGCCTCGGAGAACGCGTGATCGGGCAGCGAGAAGCGGTCAAGGCAGTTTCAAACGCCGTGCGCCGGGCACGTGCCGGGCTGCAAGATGAGAATCGGCCGATTGGTTCTTTCATCTTTCTTGGGCCCACCGGTGTGGGAAAGACCGAGCTTAGCCGGGCCCTGGCAGAATTTCTTTTCGATGATGAGAACGCGATGATCCGGCTCGATATGAGCGAGTACATGGAGAAACACACCGTGGCTCGTTTGATCGGGGCGCCGCCCGGTTATGTGGGGTACGAAGAAGGCGGCCAACTGAGCGAAGCGGTCCGTCGCAAACCTTACAGTGTCGTGCTGTTTGATGAGATCGAGAAAGCGCACCCGGATGTTTTTAATGTTCTGCTGCAGGTCTTGGACGACGGCCGGATCACCGATGGTCAAGGTCGGACGGTCGATTTCAAGAACACGGTCATCATTATGACCAGCAACATTGGGAGCCAATTCATAATGGACGCGACCGATCGGGAAGTTCGGAACCGCCGGGTGATGGAAGCGCTGCGCAACCATTTCCGTCCCGAATTTTTGAATCGGGTCGACGAGATCATCATTTTCGATCGGTTAACCGAAGATGAACTCACCAAGATCGTTGAAATCCAGCTGACGCGAGTGTTGAAGAGGCTGCAACAGCAGGGCCTCAAGCTGACACTTAATGACAGCGCCAAGCATCTATTGGCCAAAGAAGGTTATGACCCGGTCTATGGCGCGCGCCCATTGAAACGCGTCATCCAGCGCCTGCTGCTGGACCCGCTCAGCCTCGCCGTGCTGGAAAGCAAGTTCGCGGCAGGCGATACCATCGAAGCCGAAGCCAAGGGAGAAGAGCTCGAGTTCAAGAAGGCGTAGTCCGATGGCAGCCTATGCCGGGGGACTGGAGTAATGGAGTCTTGGAGTAATGTCTTTTTGCGCCAGTACTGCAATACATCAACACTCCGCCACTCCGCCACTCCATTACTCCACGTTCCCACACCCAACGCTTCGCTAGTTGAAAAATTTGATCAGGCCCTGCACTGTTACCGGAGTAACCTATGAAATCGGCTTACGAGCTCGCCATGGAGCGTCTCCAGAAGGATGCCCCGTCTGTCCCCTTAAGCGCTGAACAACGCGCCCAGATTACCGAGATTGATTCCCTTTACACAGCGAAGATTGCTGAAAAAGAATTGCTGTTGAAGAGCGAGATCGCTCAAGAGCTGGGCAAGGGGAAATTCGACCAGATCGAACAACTTCAGAAACAATTGGCCTCAGAACTGCGCCGCCTGAAGGAGGAACGAGAAGAGAAGAAGGAGAAAGTGCGGCGGGCGGAGAAGTGAGAGGTGAAAAGTGATTGGTGAGAGGCCTGCTACCGCCGGAGCGGGTTTCAGAAGCGAAGCTGCGACTCATGAAAGCCTAGGGTGAAGCCCTAGGAAACCAGACAAAAATGCGATCAGCGCTGAAGGCGCGAGTCAGATCCGCGAAACGCAGGCGTGTTCCACAACGTCTCCGGCTGCCCCAAAACCTTCTTGCACCGCGCCGCTTTAGGCGCTAACTAACCCGTCCGGCTTTTCAAATGGGGGTATAGCTCAGTTGGTAGAGCGTCTCGTTCGCAATGAGAAGGCCAGGGGTTCGAATCCCCTTACCTCCATGTCGTTGGTAATCAGGCACTTAGACTTAGATCGACATGAAACTAATAACGTTTCTAATAACATGTCGAACTGCGTCTAATCCCGTTTATATCTGATCGGTTCGGCAAATTAAGGTGACTGCTCGGGCCTTGCGTAGCTTCTTCTAGGTCGTTTGCTAGCGCATTCCAGATCTTTAAAGTACCGGACATTTTACCGGACATAAAATCGGACATAAAATCGGACTTTTTAGTGATTTGATTTAATACAAGTGGCTGATAGAGTTGGTATAATACGAAAAATAGAACGGACAAAATAGCGGACATAGAACCGGACACAAAGCTGGACGAGGATCGAGGAGAACAGCTAGCCCTGATAGAGCCGATGCTGGTTGGGCAAACCTCGGTTCATCGCCACGAGGTCACAGATCTCGCTGTAGAATTGGCTCTGAAAAGTGCGGGCTTTCGTCGCTCTATTCCTGAGAAATTGCTCACGTCGCTCGCTGACCTCGTCCGTTCGATGAATTGCTACTATAGCAACCTAATCGAGGGGCACTACACACACCCCATCGATATTGAACGTGCGCTCAAAGGCGACTACAGCAAAGATACCAAGAAGAGAGATCTTCAGTTCGAAGCAAAGGCGCACATAGCAGTGCAGCAATGGATCGATAAGGGTGGTCTGCGAGGTCGCCGTCCAACCGACATCAGCTCTATCCTCGAAATTCACCGACGTTTTTGTGAATTGTTGCCCGAAGATTTACTCTGGGTCCCAGATGTTGTTCCAGGCAGAAAAATCAAGGTGGTTCCCGGCGAGCCGCGACGCCACGACGTGAGGGTCGGTCCTCATATTCCTATCAGCGCGGGGGCAGTACCCCGGTTTTTACGCAGGTTCGAAGAGGTTTACAGCCGACTCGGCAAGTCTGAAACAATTATAGCTGCGGCTGCGACCCACCATCGTTTCGTATGGATTCACCCATTTCTTGACGGTAACGGTCGAGTCGTAAGGCTTATGTCACACGCTACTTTGCTTGAAGCGCTTGATACTGGGGCGGTATGGTCCATTGCTCGTGGCCTTGCTCGCAGTGTCGACGCCTACAAACGCCACCTCTCTGCTTGTGACCAAACTAGGCGCAATGATCTCGATGGCAGAGGAAATCTAAGTGAAGAGAACCTGATCCATTTTACAAAATTCTTCTTAGGAGCCTGCCTCGATCAAGTCGCCTTTATGGAACGCCTAATGCAGCCTGACCAACTGCGGGTTCGCATTCTCTTATGGGCCGAGGAAGAGATTCGACTAGGGAAATTGCCCCCGCAATCTGGTGCAATCCTTGAGGCTCTATTGTACCGCGGTGAGATCTCTCGCGCAGATACCCCAGGAATCCTAGGCACCGGTGATCGGCAAGCTCGCCGGATAATAATCTCATTATCGGATTACGGTGTAATTGTTTCGGACAGTCCCCGTGGTCCACTCCATTTAGCCTTTCCCGCTGCTCTGGCTTCTCGCTGGATGCCCGGTCTATTTCCAGAGAAACTCGCGACCTCTAGCAAGCCCACGGAGGAAGAAGCCGACTTTATCCAAAAACTGAAGGCTTCAGATTTTGCGGTTGAGTGGGTTTCTGAAGACGAAGTCTCTCCCGAATTTCAACCGTCTGGCTCGGGCTCCGTTATTTCCGCAGAACGAAAACGATCATTTAGAATTCGACGAGATCTAGCGGGCCTTCTTGAAGTTCTAGAATTGAGTAAGCTCGATTCCGGCTCAGCAAAACAAATATTCTATGGGCTAAGTCCCGGAGGGTCGTGGGACTGGCTCGCGCAAAAAATCATTGAGCGAGATTCAGAGCCAGATTAGTTCACCGGCCATACCTGACCCGGCCACTTTTTCCCGACACTATCACGCTGGTGTTCCACGGGCCGAGGCGAAGAAGTTTTGGGCTATCCGTCCGAAGAGACTCAAGCCTGGCGATGTCATTCAATTTAAGCCCGGCGCGAGCTGCTTACGAATCTCAGTCGTTGACTAACCGCCCGTGGGTTTGGTATCACGTTATGTTGCACGGCAGATTCGTGGATTCTATACAGGCGCTTAAGGCAATTCGCGGAACCGAAAATCTTCGGCTACTAGCGCCAACTCTCCGAATTGTAGGAATTTATATCGCGCTTGCGCTAGCTTATGTTAGAGCGGGTCGCAAAGAAACAAATTGACAGCAGGAAGAGAATCTCCTCTTCCTGCCTTAATTCCGTCTTCTTAGGCCTTTTTTTCTGAGTAGAGCCACCGGCGTGTGACCCTCACTAGCAAAGGCATTGCAATCCAGTAGAGGATAACAACGATGCCACCAGCTACTACTCCGGCAGCGAGCACATGCGGAAAATTTCGCGCAAGTGTCGGCTTTAAAATGAGCGATATAAACATGCTGGTCGGCCAGACTGCAATCCAAGTGAGCAATGCCATTTTCCACCCGGGGTGGAACCCTTTCGTTCTTTGATGAAACACTGGCAGAGTTCATTCCTTCTCCCTTCTTTGATCCACTCGCAGACTACCCCGCTGGATTTCTTCACACCTCCAGACTCTCTCCCGGCTGCAGAATCGATACCTTCGCCCCCTTGCCGGCAGCCAAACGGGCGAATTCTTTTGGGTCGCCGACCAAAGGTGGGAAGGTACCATAATGGATTGGCACCACATTCTTCGGATGCAGGAACTCCACAGCCTTGGCCGCGTCTTTCGGCCCCATTACGAAATGTTCGCCGATCGGCAAGAAAGCGAGATCGATCGGCATATCTTCGGCGATCAACTTCATATCGGAGAAAAGTGCCGTATCCCCTGCGTGAAAGACCGCCTTATCCTCTAGCTGGATAATGGCGCCGGCCGGCTCGCCAAGATAAATTGGCCGTCCGCTATCATCCGTCACCGATGAGCTGTGAAAAGCTGGCGTAAACTTGACGGCGCCGAATGGGTATTTACACCAGCCGCCATGGCCTTGCGGTGAGGTCGTAACACCATCGCGGGCAAGCCATCTGGCCAACTCGATAGTCGCAATGATAGTCGCCCCTGTCCTCTTCGCGATTGGTACCGCGTCGGCCGTGTGATCACTATGCCCATGCGTGAGTACGATAAATTCCGGATTCAGGTCGCTTGCTTTTGCCGCCGCCTTTGGATTTCCAGTGAGGAAGGGATCAATTAAGATCTTCGTGTTACGGGTCTCAAGATAAACCGTTGCGTGTCCTAGAAAGGTCGCTTTCATAACATGTCCAAAATTCTTAGAATTTAACATCTCTTGGTTTATAGCCCTCAATGGCTGTCCGTATCTTTCGTTGCAAAGGTACTCGAAATCGCATTCGCAGATTGTTGGTTCTGCAGGGTGCCCTTGGCGACTGACCGGTATGAGCCGAAATCGGTCCAACCGATTGTATCAGGCGTTTCTATCCTGGAGTACGCGTCCCGAATGGGGTGTTTACTGAGATACTTAGTCGAAGTCCAAAGCGTCGGCACGAGCCTAGCCGTCTGAATCTCCGCCATTCCAGTGCTTTTATCAGTCCGAAGTACTTTCACAATCCTGGCTTCGATCAGGTAGTAAGCACCATCGGCTCTGAGGAGTCGCAGCTCTGCATCGCGTGTCGGCTTTTTACTTAGGCGTTGTGCATCATCCTCAAACTTGGAAGCATACGGACCGTCGACGTTTACCCAGCGGTATCCTTCTGCAACCAGGTCCTTATAATTGTTGCTGCTAAACGCAGTTGTCTGCATCGCAATCAAGAGAGCAGCTATCGATAACTTAATTAGAATTCTCATATACTTTTCTTTGTTCGTTAATTCTCATTGTCATTTCCGAGATATGTCGATTGGTAAACATTATTGGCGAGCCGCGCTGCGCTCTTTTCTCAAGTTAGTGTCCTGCATAATCGAAACGGTGACCGTCATGCCGGAGGAGAGGATTGTGCTTTTCGGAACGTCAACTAGCTTGATCCGCACGGGAATGCGTTGCGCCAGGCGCACCCATTCAAAAGTGGCATTGACGTTTTGCAGCAAATTAGTTCCGGTGGGATTTTGGGTGTCCCCAATTCCCCGTGCGATGCTGTCCACCTGGCCTTTGATTGGCGGCGCTCCACTTAACGGCGTCACGATGGCTAAGTCACCGACCCTCACAGAATTAAGCTTGGTTTCTTCCAAATAAGCCTCGACCCGAAACGAATCCTGGTCGACTACGGCCAAAACCGGCTTGCCGGCGTCTGCATAATCACCCACGTCGAGAACTAAGTTAGTTACGTACCCATTTACTAGCGAGTGCAATACCGTGCGCTCTAAGTTAATCTCGGCATTCTCGCGGACCGCCAGCGCTTGTTGGTGGTTTGCCTCCGCCGTCTTCGCTTCTAAATCCAGGTTTTGCTGCGCCTCTTCGGAAATCGATAGACGGGATAGTTTATGTCCTCGCGCGGCATTCGACTCTCGCATTTGCATCGTCGCCAGCGTCGATGCCACGTTCGCTTTGGCACTATCCAGAGCTGCCTTATAACTCGCCGGGTCAACTATGAGAAGGATGTCTCCTCTTTTTACATATTGATTTTCGCGGACGCGAATATCCACGATGCGACCACTTACTTCTGCCGCAATAGTAACCGAGTCGGCGACGACTCGACCGTCCCTGGTCCAAGGGCTCAACACGTAATGATGCCACAGTTGGAGCCCAATAACTGCGGCGGCAGCGACAATCGCTAAAGTTAGACTAACGCGGACCAAAACGCCGCGGATTGAATTCATTCGATTATTCATATGCCAAACCAAATAAGATGCCGTAAGTGATGATAAATAGGGCAACGCGAACTAGATTTGCGTGCCAGACAAACTTGTAGCAGCCGAAGCGCCGCAATAGCTTTTCCATGACCCAGAATAGAGGCACGGCCAGGAAAAAACTGGGTAGCAATGGAGAAACTAAAACTCCGCCAATAGATATTTCACGCATGAGTTCTTACCTCGGGTAAATGTTGAGTAGGTTTAGAAGTAGTAGTGAGAAGATTTATTTGCTGACGAATCCCTTCGTGAATGACAGCAGAACTAGCTAGAGTAGATACAATGTCGTGTGCGTATGAAGAGTTCAGGTCACCCCGGGTGAGAGTACGGGCGGAGCGGGAGTAGATTTCTTCAGACAATGTCTCTGCTAGTGACAGTCGCAACATGGAAGATTGTTGCAGGAATTGAGTGAGCGCGACGACCAGTCTGCGTCTGTACTCTAGTAACTCGGTTGGCATCTGTCCGACCGCTCGCTTGAGGGTGATAACCTCGTATCCGAGCGCAAAAAGTTGAATTGCCGCAACGGCCCGGGCTGAGTCTTCTTCTTTCTGGTCGCCGCACAACCGTAAGAAGTCATCTAAAGCTCTAGTGACCGATGCGATATACTCGGTCGGAATCATCCGGGCGTCTTGGAGTGCGCGCGCTATCCGTTGAATCAGGCGGTGTTCTGCGGTGCGTCTTTGCCAACCGGTATCTCTGGGGAAGGTGATAGCGTGAGTTAGGCACACGACGCCGATGCCCATGATCGCACCGGCTGCGCCGCTTGTCTGGCTTTATACATCTCTTTCTCATTAAGCCGGTGAGATAGACCGCCTCGAATCCGAGATCAGCAATGATGCGGGCGGCTAAGGCGTTCGGCGCGCCTGGTAAGAGGATTCCTCGCTGGGTCTCCAGCATCTTGCGAAGTGTTCTGATGTGGTCGGTAGGCATGGTACTAACTCCTTAAAAGGCAAAAGGCTTAACCTGAGTCTCAGATGCGATTTGATTTGGTTTCTTATAGCTTTCCCTAACGAAGAAGGTTTGTCTTTGCGAGGTCGATGATCTCGTCACCTCGACCGTTCAGAATGGCACGCATGGCATACAAATTAAAGCCAACGGCCTGATTTAACATAATCTTCGGTGGCAACGAGAGCTCCTGACGGTTAACGATTACATCCACAATGGCAGGACCTTTATGCCCAAAGGCCGCCCGGAGTCCTGGCTCAATCTTCGAAGGATCTTCTATCCGGATGCCCTTGATGCCGGCCGCCTCCGCAATCGAAGCAAAGTTGGGATTGTTCAATCTCGAACCATGATCCAGCAGCCCTGCGGCTATCATTTCCAGTTCGACGAAAGCCAGTGAACCGTTGTTAAAGATCACAATTTTTACCGGCAAGTTGAGCTGGCGCAAGGTAAGGAAATCACCCATGAGCATCGCGAATCCACCGTCTCCTGAAAGCGAGATTACTTGGCGGTCTGGCCGAGCCAATTGTGCGCCAATCGCTTGCGGCAAGGCGTTGGCCATCGAACCATGTGTAAACGACCCAATTAAGCGCCGTTTTCCGTTCATAGTGAGGTAGCGGCAGGCCCAGATAGTGGGTGTACCTACATCACAAGTAAAAATCGCGCTTTCGTCGGCGATCCAATCGATCATTCTGGCGAGATATTGCGGGTGAATCGGTTTACGCCCTGGTACTCCAACCGCTAGCTCATCCAGACCCTTGCGAGCGCTCGCGTAGTGTTCTAGGCACTCGCGCAGATGAGTTCCATCTTCGCGCTTTCCGAGACGCGACTCCAAAGCGGCCAGAGTAGACTTCACATCCCCAACTAACCCTAGGTCTAACCTGGCACGGCGACCCAGCTGCTCCGGTCTCGAGTCGACCTGGGCAATCCAAGCATTTTTTGGATAGAATTGTTGATAAGGGAAGTCCGTCCCAAGCATCAATAAGGAATCACACCGTTCCATCGCGCGATAGCCCGACGCAAAGCCCAGCAAGCCGGTCATTCCTACGTCGAACGGATTTTCATATTCCACAAACTCCTTTCCGCGCAGAGCGTGGACAATGGGCGCATTCAATTTATCCGTTATCGCGATCAGCTCGGCATGCGCCCCGGCACAGCCTGCCCCGGCCAAAATGGTCGTCCGTCGCGAATGATTCAATTTATGCGCTAAGATCTCCAGATCGGAATCCGCCGGCCGGTTCGCAACCCGATTATTCCGTAGAACTATCCGGGGAGTTGTCGTTTCCGCCTCAGCCAGGGGCAACATCCCCAGGCAAAACCAGAACCGAAACACCGCGTTTATTCAACGCGGTTTGCATGGCGATCTCGAGCAGCCGCGGCATTTGACTGGGATGGGACACGACTTCACAGAAATGGCTGCACTCCTTGAACAGGTGCTCAGGATGAGTCTCTTGAAAATATTGACTCCCAATCTCCGGGCTCGGAATATGTGCAGCGATAGCCAAAACCGGCACTCGACTGCGGTGACAGTCATAGAGACCGTTGATCAGGTGCAGGTTACCCGGTCCACAGCTTCCGGCGCACACGGCCAATTCACCCGAGATGTGCGCCTCAGCTCCGGCCGCAAAAGCTGCGACCTCTTCGTGCCTTACTGGCACCCAGGAAATGGATTTCCTCTTTCGGAGTGTCTCCGTAATGCCATTCAGGGAATCTCCGACGACGCCATAAATACGGCGAACACCAGCCATCTCTAGACACTCAATTGTTAATTCAGCAATATTCATAGAAAGTAACTTTTGTATTATTTGTTATGTATTAATTGATTTGAAGTGAGATGCAGTTATCCGTCGCGACTTCTCAGATCAAGTGCAGCTGTTTGGCTTGCGCCAGCAGGTCTTCTCGAAAGTTCGGGTGAGCTAGTTCGACGAGCGCCAATACCCGTTCAGTCGACGATTTGGCTTTCAAATCGGCAGATCCGAATTCGGTAACAACGAATTGCACATCATTTCGAGGAGTTGTCACCGGCCCGTCGAGACTGGGAACGATTCTGGAGACCTTTCCGTGGGCCGCGGTCGATCCCAGGGCGATGATTGATTTACCGCCTCGGGAAGCATAAGCCCCGCGAACAAAGTCCAACTGTCCGCCGGAAGCGCTGTATTGATGCCCCAAGAGGTGCTCCGCGTTACAAGCGCCAGTCAGGTCAATTTGCAAGGCGGAATTAATAGAAACGACATTGTCATTCTTCGCGATGATGGCGGGGTCGTTCACGTAATCTACCGGATAGCTTTCCACCGACGGATTGTTATGCAGAAACTGGTAGGTAGCTTTCTGCCCCATCGCAAAGGTGAACACGGATTTGCCTTTATTCACTTGCTTTCGACGATTATTGACGACCCCACTCTCTATTAGCTGAACCATACCCGGTGTGAAGCATTCCGTATGAATGCCAAGGTCTCTGTGCGCACCTAGTTCACCGCACACCAGATTGGGCAGCGAACCGACGCCCATTTGCAGGCAAGCGCCATCAGAAACCATCTCCGCTACGATAAGAGCAATCTTTCGGTCTTGTGGGGCCCGGAGCCAGCGCTGGCAACACCAAAAGTGGCACATTCTTCTCCACGATCGCGTCTACTTCTGAGACATGGAGCAGCGAACGTCCGAAAACTCGTGGCATGTTTTCATTCACCTCAACAACGAGACGCTTTGCGCTCCTCGCTACGGCACTCGAATAATCATTCCCAGTGCCGAATGTGAAATAGCCGTGTTCATCCATCGGCGACACCGTAACTAGGAATGTATCCACATTGATTTTCTCGGTTAAATAGCGAACCGATTGACTAAATGCACCCGGGACGAAATGGATTAGCTTACGCCCCTCCTGGTCCGAGCGTTTAATGATCTCGCGTTCGATGCGCGAAAGGAACAGACAATATGGCTTCACTCGGTCGAGAAGCTCATAACGCAGGATGGTATCCCCCGCCGTCTTCGTGGATTCGAAATAGTAAAGCCGAATATCACTAAGTTCGGACGCTTCTACCCGCTCAGCTAAAGCTCGCAGCAAAGCTGGTGGCTCAGACATCGCCATTCCCATTGAAATAATGCTGCCAGACCTAATTGAGCTCACGGCATTCTCGGGGGTAGTAAGTTTGACCTGATAAGTTGCTAAATTGTCCATCGTGTTTCTTCCCTTTTCACAGACGGGTGAGCGGACCGCCGTCGCTACCGCTATGACGTGCCCTCGCCTCAGGAGTTAGCTCGTCCCAGAGCTCGGCCGCGACGTAGGCTTGGCGTAGTCGGCAGCTCATCCCTACCGGCGTTCTAGTACCCGGCCTCCTCTTCCGGTGAATGGCCGCGTTTATAAATCAACATGGTGCGCTCGAAGGTCATCACTTCTTTGCCGTCCTGATTGACTCCTCGAGTTGAAACCGTGACGATCCCCTGGTTGGGCCGACTCTTTGACTCGCGCTTAAACAGCACAGTCGATTCCGCATAAAGAGTATCCCCGGCAAAGACCGGATGTGTCGCCTTCACCTTGTCCCAGCCCAGGTTAGCCACAACCTTGGCGCTGACGGTTCGGACGCTCATGCCAGTGAGCAACGCAAGCGTGAAGGTGCTGTCCACCAGCATCTTTTTCCACTCTGTTTTTGCCGCATAGGCAGCATCAAAATGGACCGGTTGTACATTCATCGTGAGCAATGTCATCCAGATGTTGTCTACATCTGTGATGGTCCTCCCAGGGCGGTGTTCGAATACGTCACCGACCTCAAAGTCTTCATAGTAAAGACCGGATGTTTCGCGATAACGCTTTTTACCTAATTCTCGGTACGCTGATATTAGTTTTTCCATTTTTTCTCTTTCTGTTAGTTGTTTGCTCGTTCTATCTGAGCGCATTTAATCCTGAGGGGTAATTCCGGCGCGCTCGAGGACGCGCCTTGCCTTACGCGCAACCGCTTCGTCCACCATCTGGCCGGCGACAGAACCTACGCCCTGACGGTTCACGGCGAGGATTTGCCGCGCTTCGGTAATCTCGTGTTCGCTCGGGGTTAAGACCTCGTTGATCGTTGCAATTTGTGCCGGGTGGATTGCACACTTGCCATGGAATCCCAGGCTGGCTGATGCTTTCGTCTCCTGTTTCAGACCTGCGGTATCCTTAATATCAAAGTAGGGAGAATCGAAAGCAGCGATTGCGGCGCAGGCGGCGACCTCAATAGTGCGCGACCTCACCCAAAGCAGCGGCTCCCAGGCAGTCTCTGCCCCAAGGTCCGCCGCCATATCCGCAGCTCCGAAGATCAAGGCGGCCGGCTTCACCTCGCCGCTGACTATCTCCTCCAGAGCTCGTACAGCCTTGGCGCTCTCGATCAGCGCAATGATTTGCGTCGTCCTTTTTGCTTGCCGCAGGAGGTTTCCTACCAGGCCAATCAGGGCGGACGAATTGCACTTCGGTACAATCAGATAATCAGGATTAGCCGATGAGATTAACAAAGCCTGCAGATCATCGAGCCCGAATCTGGTGTCCGGGGAATTGATTCTTAGGACACAAGGCAGGTGATCAGCTGGAATCTCTTCAAGATAGCGAAGGGCTGCGACGCGCGCCTCGTTCTTTGAGGATGGCGCGACTGCATCTTCAAGATCAATGATCAGGCCATCAGCATGTACGTCGGCCGCACGAGCAAATCTGTCGGGTTTAGTCGCTGGCGTGAAAAGCCAGCTCTTCAAGGAAAAAATAGACTTTTGGAATTGTGGTGAGTTCATAACTTTGTAACTGCGAATGGACACGAATGAACGCGAATAAGAGGCAGTCATTCGTGTCAATTCGTGTCCATATTTGTCCGATTTAGTCGCGGGCGTGAAGAGCAAGCTCTTCGATGGAAAAATAGATTTTTGGCGTTGTGATGAGTTCATAACTTTGTAGCCACGAATAGACAGGAATGAATGCGAATAAGAGGCAGTCATTCGTGTCAATTCGCGTCCATTCGCGGTCAATGTCATCTTCTGGATCTGGTTAGGTGGTCGATGCATGGGTCGCGAGCACGCGGTCGATCATTGGCCCGGCCTGCCCAAGGTAATTCGATGGATCCATCATACGCTCGAGCGCTGCGCGGTCCGCATGGCGCGCAATCTCAGGATGCTTTGCGGCAAGGTCGATCAGCGATACACCGCTCTTGATCGATTCGCGGCACAAGTCGTACACGAGATCGTGTGCGTATTCGCGCCCGATAAAGGTCCCTAGCCCCATCATCAGCGCCTCACTCATGACGAGACCGCTGGTGCGATCGACATTTCGGCGCATCGCGCGCTCATCGACCTCGAGCCCGTGCAGCACGAACTTCGCCTGTTTCAGCGCGCCGGCGATCAAGCAGAAGGCGTCCGGCAATACGATCCATTCAATCTCCCAAGGGCCGGTCGAGCGCTCGTGGTCGGCGACCATCGCGTCCATTAGCGCCGCAGCGTACTGGCGAACCACAGAGATCGCGGCATGAATATAACAACAGGAGATCGGGTTGCGTTTCTGCGGCATGGTGCTGCTTGAGCCACGGCCTTGCGCGAAGGGCTCATACACCTCACCGACCTCTGTCTGCATCATGAGCTTCACATCCATTGCCAGTTTGCCGAGAGTTCCGCCCACTAGCCCGAGAAAGCAGCCAACTTCGGCTACCGAATCGCGGACGGTGTGCCAGGCGATATCCGGCACGCCAAGTTCAAGCTCCTTCATTAAACCCTCCTGCGTCTCGAGTGCCCCTTCTGGAGCGAGGCTAGCGTGCCGCAAGCGCCACCAAATTCCCCGATCAGTACGCGCGGACGCAGCTCAGAGAGGCGTTGGCGATGCCGCCGTACCGCCGCAAGCAGTGCAGCCATCTTATAACCGAAGGTGATCGGCACCGCCTGCTGTAGATTCGAGCGCCCGATCATTGGCGTGTCCCGGTGCTTGAGCGCGAGGGCGGTCAGGGATTCCGCGATCTTCTCTAGATCCGCTTCGATTAGCGCGAGTGCCTCGCGCATCTGCAGCACTGTCGCCGTATCTGTGATGTCCTGCGTCGTCGCGCCCCAATGACAGTACTCGCCAAGGCGTTCGCGGCAGAGCGCGTTCAGCTGCCGCACTACACCAAGAACCGGATAGCCGATGGTCTCGGTGTCGTGCTTCAGTTTCGTTAGGTCGATCTCCTCGATGCGGCAGTGTCTATTGATTTCTTCGGCTGCCTCGCGTGGAATGATGCCGAGCCGCGCCTGCACACGTGCAAGCGCCGCCTCGATGTCCAGGTACTTCTGTGTACGGTTCTCGTCGGACCACACGCGGCGCATGGAGTCCGTGCTAAAGATATCCGTAAAAATGGCTGAATCGATGAGTGTAGTAGGCATAAGATCCCTTCTAGATTTTCCTAAGAGAAGTGGACGTGATTGAGCAGCTTTGCCAGCTCACGAACCTGGATGCTTTCGAGCGAGCGCACCGCTTCCTTGATATCCTCCGATAGGTAACCATCGATGCGCCCGGTGACCAGTTGATCAAACTTTTCAACCGAGTCTTTCCAGGTAAATGGATGGGAAGCCAGACCTGGGTAATCTTGTACCTCGTGCTCGAAGGTTGTTCCATTTTGCACACGGACTGTGATCTTCGCCGGCATTCTACGCGGGTATTGCTCGGTGAATGCTTGGTTCGGTCTCACGGACACCTTTTTCATGAGCGTCTGCACATCGGATCTGTTGATGCGCTCCGGAGTGAACTGTGCCGGCATAACAGTCCTGTCGAGCAATGCAACTGCTAGCATGTATGGGAGGTTGTGATCCGCCTGCTCTTTGGTTCGCACCTCTTTATCCACACCGTAGAGGCCGCCACCTGCGAAATCATAGGTAATTTGCGGAACCTCCGCTGCAATCGATGCGACCTGCTTGGGATCGAAACCTTCGGCGACATTAAGGGCAGCCTTATTCTGCCTGGCAAGCTCAACCATGCAGTGAAGGGCCGATTGCGTGTGGATCATCGCATTGTATTTCTTGATCGTGCTCTCAACCACTCCTTCGTAGCCCTGTTTGTCCCAATCGATGCGTAACTTCATGTCCAGCAGGTTGTCGATGCCGTTTGGACCCTCAACCACCTGCAAGGGGCCCTCCACGCCCCGACGAGCAAGAAAGAGCGTGTTCATCGCGCCCAGCGCCGATTGCGCCGAGGCGAGGCCCTTCCACTGCGAAAGTGGTTTGGCGCGGAGGACGGCGAACGAGGCGTCGGTGCTCGCGGCCATCGCGATCGCGTTCGCAATTTCCGATTCACTCAGACCAAGCAACCGGCCCGCGGCGGCATTATGGGAGAAGGCAAGTTGTGCGGTGTGGTCGAAACCGCGGGTCATAAAATTGCCGTGATCCACCAAGCGCGACTGCACCGTGTACCCGATAGCAACACCTAGCATTAGATCCCGGCCGGTGCCGCCCACGTAGTCGGCAATCGTCAGTGCCACCCCAAAATTGTCGGCTGTGTGGCAAGTCTCGGTGGGAGCCAGGAAGTTGTCCATGAAATCGACGTAGCGCACAAGCGCAGTGTGCCAGAACGCGGCGTAGATCGGGTTCGCCTTTCCACCACCGATCAGTGTGCAAGGACCAGTTCCCCCAAACTCGACCACCTGTTCGCGGCAAGCCTCGATTGGGCCAGCGCCGAGAGCAGCAATGCAACACCCGAGCGAATCCAGAATGTGAATCGCTAACTGCTCACGCGACTCAGGTGAAAGATCATCAAAGTTGGCGCGTGCCGCATACTTGGCGAGGGCCTGCACTTGGGTTTCTGTTTTGTTATTCATAATCTTTTCTATCTCCTGTTACTGATTTAGTTATTTGACTAACTTGTTTGTTTGCTAATCCGTTTCTTTTACTAACTTGTATTTTACTAATTATTTAGGGTTGGTGTTCAGGCGCCTCTCATCACAAACAATGCGACGGGGATAGTAAGCACCATCATGATCATGGTGACCACCACCGTTGAGGACGCTTCTGACTCATAGATTTTGTACCGAGTCGCCAGCAAAATGCCGATCGGTCCGGAAGGGAGCGCCGTGAGGAGCAGGCCTTCGTAGCTGAAAGGTGCTTTGACGCTAAGTAGCGCCGCCAACACACCGCAGAAAGCTGGCAGTACTACCATCTTTAGTACTGCATTCACGCCGACTTCCAGATTAAATACAATTTTGCTCGCAGCGATGGTGATTCCGGCGACAAACAACGCAACGCCAGATGTGGCGTGACCGATCAGGCCCAGCCCGGAGTCGACGACGGACGGCACACGCACTCCTGCCAGGACGAGAGCAAACGCCACTAAAGGTACCCAAACGAAAGGAGCTTTGATAGCGTTCACTAGAGCCGATCCGAGGAGTGCTCCTGCAGACGGTTTTGTAGCTGATCCTGCTGGTTGCACGGAAATCCCGAGTAAAACGAGCGTGGCCGGCACAATGACGATGTTCAGGATGAGCGCAATCATGCTAATCGCTACGGCACTGTCCGCTCCATAGATTGGGCTCAAAACCGCTGGCCCAAAAAACGGACCCGCAGTAAAGGAAGCCAGAATGGCTTGTAGCGCGGCGCCTGCTACTGTGTGCCGAAAAAGAAGCTTCCCGAGTAGGAACACAACTATGTAGAGGCCAACGAGACTGACTAACATCGCCACAAGTAGAGGAGTTTCTTGTAGCAATTGGGTGCGGGATACACTGACGGTTCCGACAAACAGACTCGCAGGCAGTGCAAACTTGAGGACCAGTTCGTTAATGCCTGCGATTTGATGGCTATCGAACTGGTTTGCGCGTCCGGCTGCATATCCCAGCAGCAAAACAAAAAAGATCGGTAAGATAATATTTAGAATTTCGCCAGACATATAAAGGAGTTAGCTCGAGGTGGATTCTTTCGCGGTTGGTTCATCAGTTCTCTTTTTGGTGTGCTGTCACCATAAGCCCGGTGATTTGATCGAAAATACGGGAGTCATGAAGTGGCCTTCGCCGTTGACGAAGGCAAAGCACCGGTCGAACTAGTAGTCGATGCAATTTGAGCTCATCGACTTGCGGTTGTTCCTTCAGATAGTAGAGGCTGGTTCGATCACGCATGGAGCACGGCGTGCGCACCTGGCTCTGGCGGCGGCCAGTACTCGTATCCGCAATCTAGAATTCGTGCTCGGCGTACCGCTGTTATTGCGAGAGCAGCGGGGGATACGCCTGACTCCGGCTGGTCACACCTTAGCTTATTACGCTCGCAGCGTGTTCCAGCAGATCGACCGTTTACGTGACGAGTTTGGGGAGCACACGGGCGGACTTCGTGGGAATCTCCGGCTCTTCTCGAACACCAATGCACGCGAATTTTTGCCGGAGGCTCTCAGCCCATTCCTCATCGCGCATCCAGGAATAAAAATCGATGTTGAAGAGAGAATGAGTTATGAAATCGTCCGTGCAGTCGCCGAAGGAGCCAGTGATATCGGTATCGTAGCGGGGCCTGCCAATATGACCGGCCTGCAAACTTTCTCCTTTCGAACGGATCGACTAGTGCTTGCCCTTCCCAAGGATCATCCCGTGGGCAAACGTCGCCGAATTTCCTTTCTGGAAGCGCTTGAAAACGAATTTGTCGGGCTCAGTGAAGGTAGTTCTATCCAACGGTTTCTCGCACAGGAAGCGAACCGTCTTAATCGAAGGCTCAACATTCGGGTTCGACTGCCGACCTTTGAGGATGTCTGTCGAATGGTAGAGAAGCGCGTGGGCCTGGCTATCGTCCCGGAATCGGTATTTCTCCGTTCGCAACGAATTATGGAGGTGAGAAAGCTCGATCTCACAGATACGTGGGCCGTTCGCGAATTGAAAATCTGCGTGCGCAGCTTCGAGAATTTGCCGCCTGCCGGGAAACGCCTGGTCGAACATCTAAAGGCTTCTTAAGAGCGTTCCTCGGAACACCGACCCATCCCAGGGTCTCAAATGGCCCCGGTTTTACCGCGGCACCGGATCCCAGGATGCGCAGGCCGGGACATATCGACAAACAAACGCCACCCGAACCCAAGCGAAGCGGTACGACCGCCAAACCGCAGCGGCAGGCGGGTGAGAGCGTAGCAGCAACGAATACAGTCTAGAGACAGCCCAGGTATTCCGAAGTCACGATCTGCAATTATGGTTCTGTTCCAGACTATGACGCGCTCGGGGACAGGATCACATTGTCGGCATTGAGAAGGCAAACGATCTTCAAAAGTGTCCAAGAAGTGTCCAAGCACCCTCAAGGACTAAACGCCGTTTTCATTCGTAAGTCCTTATTGCTGAGGTATGCACCCGGCAGGGCTCGAACCTGCAACCCTATGATCCGAAGTCATATACTATCTCTGCCCGAAACGGCCGGAACGCGGTGCTCTATCTTTAGCAACACTCCCCATAGGCTATTTGTGTCTCGCCAGCTCAGATGTGAAAGAATCTGATCGATTGTTTCTGACAAGCCTTTTCTCCGCTCCAGAATTTGCACTCCATGAAAATTTAGTCGCTCGGATTTTGTCATTCCGGAGGCCAAAAATCAGCGCGCAGGATGCGCCGCAACTCGTTTCGAATGGCCGTGGCCAGCCGCTGAGGTCAACTGTCGCGAATGTAATCGAGTGGTTTTGGATAACGACGTGTTCGTGAAGCAGCGCCCCAATCATTGGGTGCAAAAACAAGCCTGCCGCCGTATCCCATCGAAGACCACGACCCTCCTGCGATCGAAGGTAGGCGTACATCTGGTAAAGATATCCGCTCTTGAGGCTTGCGTCGCCAAAGCGGCTGTTCCCCAACACGGACGTGAACTTGGTGTCTACTACCAGTCGTCGATCAGTGTTCGGAGCGTCGAGCACGATGTCGGTCACCATTCGAGGTAGGATCGTGGCAAGTCCGGCCGAAGCAGAAGAGAATTGCCATTCGAGCGGGATGCTGCCACGAACGGACCATCCCAACGGCTCCAACTCAACTCGCGCAAAGCCAAGAATTGCCTTTTCAAACAAACGACGTACCCAAGCCTCTTCCCGATCGGGAGCGACGAGGGCTGTCGTGCCGGCATTTTCGGTCGGAAGCGCTAAATCGAAGGCGAGACGGGGCGAGGGTGACCATGAAACGGTCGGCAGCGTCGTTTCGGCCGATCTGATCGGCTGCAAGTTCGGCACGGGACGGGCGCGATCCGCCGACCCCTGCCCGGCTGAGGCTGGACGCCAAAGCACGACATTGGCGGATCAGCTCTTTATTTTGGACGAGCCGAGCCATCAACTCTAACGCCGCGCGGCCGCGGGGGCGAATGGATTCTGGCGCAAGCCAGACACTTTTAACGCTTCATCGTTTCTCGTCCTCGTCTTGAAATTCGGGAGAACGGACCATTGCGCTTTTCTCCGAAGTGCACGCCGTCTGCGTGGGCTGGGAATGTTGAATTAGCCAGTCCTGGAAAAGTGGAGCCTTTTTGCCAAATGCGCGCAGTGCCAGCCGGTTTCAGTTTGGACAATTTTGTCGGATTAAACTACCTTCTTCGTTACTCAGTCTTGCTGCTTCCGCTTTCGGATTGACCTGCGCCTATTCATTCAGGCATAAGTGGGCCTGACACTGAAACGATCTGGTTCCTATGCACGTCGACAGACTACGCCGTTTTGTTGTTCAGTGCCTTAAAAAGGACGTCCAGTCGCGAAGGCCCGATTTAGGATCGCTTTGTGAAACGATGCGCACACACATCGCATCGATTGTTGTACCGGCCGCCGTTCTCACTGCCGCTTCCTTTCTCGCCCCCTTTGCCCGGGCGACAGATTTCTTGATGCCCACCGGGGCCAATGGCGTCCAGCCCTTTGATCCACATCCCGCTGCTCCCGGTTCGCTAAC